>OLRV01001178.1_pt1 | contig 23039 bp, 25 predicted proteins | sample 1672421 | NCBI WGS metagenome assembly OLRV01 (sample SAMEA3136684, study PRJEB25190) | human gut metagenome | biome: human gut; feature: human-associated habitat; material: faeces | place: Austria | collected 2013
TTTTTTCAATACAATATAAACTTGATTGAGTCTTTAACTATACTTATAATTATTTTTTCTAATTTACGAATATTTTTCACATTTTAGCCCACAATAGTTCGTAAATTATATTGTTTAGTTCTGGATAATTTTTTGATAATATATACAGAAAGGTGATTTTATGGATAATAATATAAATATTGATTTAGGAAAAATTTTTCAAACAACTAGAAAAGCTAAAGGTTATACTCAAGAATATGTGGCAGAAAAGCTTGGGCTTGGTTCCAGATATATATCTGATTTAGAGCGTGGTAAGACAAATGGAAGTATGTTAACATTCATTAAATTGTGTAATTTATATGGCGTTACCCCAACTTATATTCTTCAAAACTATTTAAATATTAATGATGATTTAAAATTAGATCCTGATTTAATTGGTTTCTACTCTTTAAATTCTAAAAATAAAGAAATAATAATTAAATTAATTCAATTTATGAACTATAAAGAAGAATAATATTTTCTTCTTTATTTTATTCCTGCAATTATTAGTTTAGATGCTGTCTTATATCCTTCAATAAATTTTTCTTCACACTCAATGCTCACAATTTGTGTTCTTATTTCTATATATTTATTTAATAGTTCATTTTCTTCATCATCTAAACGTTTTTTAATTCTCTCCAATACTTCATTAGATTCTTCAGTCAGAATATTATATTCTTGTGAAATTGGAATTATTTCATTTATATTAATATTTCCATTATATAAATCATTTAAAATTTCTTTTTGTGTGGCCATATATAATACCCCCATTACTTAATATACCACAATTAATATGCAAATTTTGTCGAATTGTGCTCTATGCTGCATTTTTTTATGTTTTTCAAAAAAATATATGTATATTCAATCATTTGATTTACTAATACATATATATTTTTTCTACATACCCTTCCATTCTTCCAAGAATTCATCTAAATAATTAATCATAAACTTTAACCTTTTTTCGCTAATGTATTTTGCAGTTTCAGTATTCATATTATCATCTAATTTTATTAGTTTATGATAAAAATGATGAATTAACGACTCTTTTGTTCCATTATCTTCAATATATTTGTCGTTTATCTTCAAAGGAATCTTATCATTATATATTGGAATTTTATATGCCCCACCATACAAAAAAGTTCTTGCTATTCCCATTGCTCCCATTGCATCTAGATTATCTGCATCTTGTAAAATCAAAGTTTCGATATTTTCTTTTTTATTTAATGAATTATTCCAATTGTATTCTTCATGAAATTCTATACAATGTAATATTCTTTGTTTTAAGTTGCGATTTAACTCCATAATATTTAGAATCGATTCTACTTCTGATAAAGAATCTCGAGGAGAAACATATCTATTTAAATTGTATTGCATTATTCTATGTATATCATGTAAAAAAGCGGATATTCCTATTACAATTTCATCTCCACCTTCTTTAGATTGGATATATAATGCCATTTTCATAGTTCTTTCTAAATGTGAAATATCATGTCCACTATACTCCTCTTTAAATTTTGCCTCAATTAGTGGTCTAATTTTTTGTATGTATTTTTCTAATTCCATTCACATGCTCCTATCTTATCTGCTCTTGCATATTACATTGTTTTTTAACAATAGATAACATTTTGTTTACATCTTGATTATTATGAAATTCTAAGCCTTCGGTAGACAGCTTTATAATTTCGGGATATTTTCTATATAATTTCAAATATAATTTTCTTAATTCCTTATAATGATTAAAAATATCTTCAGACTGTTCATAATCAGCATTTCTTTTTTTGTAAAATCTATACATTTGGTCTTCTGAACACATTAACCCCAAAATCACATCTGGTAGTTTAAATACATTTAAATCATTTTCAAACATTTCCATTGCCAAATCTTTATCAAATCCATCTTCCATTCTACTTATATGTACTTCTGAAGTAATAAAGCACGTATCCAGTATAACATTTCCATATTTACTCAATTCTTTTGCTTTCATTGCTGCTTGTATTCTTTGGTTTCTAAACCAAACTTGTATTCTTAATGATTCTTGACTTGCGTTTATTTCATCTACTATCTCTGGTGGCATTTCTTCAAATTCTTTTATAACTGGCCAATTGGTTCTTTCATGCAACTTTTGGCACAAAAGAGACTTTCCACAAGCAGTTGGTCCAATAATGCTTATAACTTTTCCCATATATTACTCCTTATATTCTACATCATTTAAAATTTTACATCTTTAGTTCTTTTACAATTTTTATTACTTGTCTACATGTATCCTTTAAACTAGCTTCAATATGAATATCTGGGCAATCTTCTTTCATCCTTTTCCTTATATATCGCTCATTTGTAAATCCATCTTCAATACCAATAACTAAATTTATTTTTTTATTATAGTGATATTTTGTTTTCCATTCGGCTAATTCAAACCTTGTTGTTTGTGCATAAGCTCTATTACAAAAGTGCGTCATTTCCTTTGCTAGCCAAAACATAATAACCCCGTTTTTTGCAGCTTTATTCAAATACTCTGTTTCCCATTCTACTTGCTTGTTATAGTCAAATTCATCATCTATATACTCTCTTCTTGGATTTGCAATCACACAATCAGTAATTTCATTCCTTAGTATATCTATTGCCTTATCCTGCCAGTTTTCTGCCCCTTGTATTGGTCCAGCTAGAAAAATAATTATATTATTGTTTGGTGCCTTACCTATTGGTATAATTACTTTAACCATAAGACCTCCTCTCACATTGATATTTTATAACTATATCCTTTTTTAAATTTAATATCACTATAATTATCTTCTTTCCAATATTCTTCTGATGATTTGTTTAAAATATCAATCTTTAATTCGTTTACAATTCTGTCTTTTTGCTTCTCTTTCCCTAAAATTTCTATGAAAATTCCGTTTTGGTAATTCATCCAAATTTACAATACTGCCTTTATAATTCCATTTTAATCTATATCGTTCCAATGTCCCAACTTTTTTTAACCCTATATTTTCTAAAAAATATTTAGCATTATCAATATCATCTACAAATATTTTTTTAATTATCTTTTCATCCTTTTTTAATATAATCAAATTATCAAATCCTATATTTAAAAAAACATCAGTATTTTCTTCTACACATTTAAACTTTATTATTTTCTCTCTCATTCCTCCCAATAATATAGCATTATTTTTCCTAAGCATATTTATAATATTAGTATTTTGCATTCTCTTAATCTCGTCTATTTTTATCCCTCCTTTAATATTTTTTTATACATATTTTCAAAAAAATCTTTTTTTTCAATATTTAAATCATTTCTTTTATAAATATGATTTAGTATCATAATATAGTCAGATGTCAAAATGTTATTTTTGTTTTTTGGATTTAGTCCTAATACATATGGTATTCCACCTTTTATTCTTATTTTAGTTTTTAGTTTTTCTAGTGTTTTTCCCGAATAAATATTATCTATTATTAATATTTTTTTCTTTGAATAAATTAATGATTTAGCTAAATTAACTGTGAAAATGCTTTTCCCTACACCGCCGCTACCTAAAATACAAATAATTTCTTTTTGTGAATTTAATTCTTTTACCTCTTTTATTTTTTGTTTTTTATTTTGCTTATTTTTGCTATTTTGTTCTATTATAATTTTCTTTAAATCATTTATTTCTTTTTTTATTTTTTCGTTTTCGTCTTCTTTTTTGTTTTTTATTAATTTAATTATTTCTTTAATTTCTATTTTATTATATAAAATTAAATATACATTTTTTGAATATAAATTTTTCTCTAACTCCTCTTTTTTATTTTCTAAAATAATTACTATATTTACTTCATTATTTATTTGCTTAATTTTTTCTATTAAACTTTCTATTTTTTCATTACCTGGTAAAGTTTCACTTATTATTAAAAAGTCCACTTCTTTTTCAGTTTCCAGTATTTCTATTACCCCTTCTTGATATTGAATATCTTTTCCAATGACAATAAAATCCTTTTCCTTTTTTAGTTCATTATTAAGTTGTGGTTCTGCTAATGCGGTAATTATTTTTTTCATTTTTTATCACAATCCTTTTTCAATAATATTTTTTTCGTATTCTGCTGCATCTATTTTAGTCAAAATATGTTCATTTCCAACAAACATCAAACATTCTCCTCTTTTTAGAGATTTTATTTCTATTTTTTCCTTTTCAGAAAGATTAGTATATTTACTTAATAATATTATATTTTCTTCCTCTAGTGCAAAAAACGTTTTTATTTCTGAATTATTTAAAATACTTTTACCATATATTCCTTCTTCCAAACTAAATAAATCTGATATATCTTGAGTTATTGCCACACTACTTCCGCCAAATTTTCTTATTGTTTTAAATATTTTATATATAAAACTAGCAACGTCTTTATTTGATGTTACACCTATTAATCTCCAAATTTCATCTAAATAAATTGCCTTTTTTATATTTCTATCCTTTTTTATTCTATCCCAAAAATAATCAACAAATAAATACATTGCATATTTTAAATTTTCTTCTCCCATCTCGTAAATATCTGCAACAATTAATTTATTATTTAAGTTGAGGTTTGTATAATTATTAAAGAAACTTAATGAACCTTTCACAAATGGAATTAGCCTTATTTTTAATATTTTTGTTTTTTCATCTTCATCAAGTAAATTACACAAATCCTCAAGTAATGGCATATCATATGTGTCTTTAAAATCTGGTTTTATATTAATTTTATTTTTTTCAATTTTATGTAACGAATTATCATCAAATGTTATACCTTTTCTTTTATACAACTCTATTAGTTTTTCTTCTAATATTGCTTTTTCTTCCTCATTTATATCTCCGAAAATCAAATTAAAAAATCCTATTAGTTTACCAATTTTATTTGCTAAGTATCCTGTTTCACCATCTTCTAAGCTATCTTCTCTTATATCAAATATATTTATAAAAGTATCAGAACCTGGTCCAATTTTTATTAATGTGCCATTTAAATTTTTGCATAATTCACCATATTCTCGATCTGGATCTATAATATATTGTTCTATCCCTAATAATCTATATCTTAAAATTAATAATTTTGTATAAAACGACTTACCTGCTCCACTAGTTCCAAAAATGCAAATATTTGCATTTTTGTATTTATTTGTATCATATCTATCCACAAATACTAAAGAATTGTTATAAATATTAGTTCCTACAAAAATTCCATTTTCATCAAAAATTGCAGATGAAATAAATGGATATGTTGATATTAATCCTCCTGTTAATACATTCCTTTTTAATACATTTTTTAAATCTTCATTATTTTCCATTATTGGTAAAACAGACAAAAAAGCTTGCTCTTGCCTAAAATATGCTTTACGTGTTTGCAATCCTTTACTTTGTAAAAGTCCTTCTAATTTATTAATAAAATACTCCAATTCCTTCAAATTTGTAGAAAATGTTGTTATATAAATATATAAAAAATATAAACTCTCATTATTTACTTGTAGTTCTTTTCTTATATATTTAGCGTCATTATACGTAAATGCCGCAATATCTATGTCTTGCCTATTTTGATTATTTGTTTTTAAATCTACGCCTACATTGCCTATATGATAAGTCAAATCTTTTATTGTTCTATATGTATCTTGTTTTTCACAAAAAATAGATATGTTTAGATTAATATTTGTATCTATTATTGTTTTTAAAATTAAATCTGTTTGCTCCCTGTAATAATTAGTTATTAATATACTAGAATAGTACATCTCATCTATTTCTATATATTGTGGATTTTTTAAATTAATATATGTTGGTGCTATTTCTTTAATTTCGTCATAAGTCCCTTGTAAAAAAATCATCTCATTTTTTTTATTTTTATTAAATATTTTATTTATTATATTAATATTTTCATCACCTCATTTTTTAATTATTTAAATAAATTCTGGAATTTAAAAAAGAAAATAAAACATTTTTTGAATCATTAATATTATTTATATCTATAACACCATTTCCACATCTGCTTAAGCAATCTTTTATCTTAAAATATTTATCATTTAAGTTTTCAATCGCCAAATCATCTACTGTCTTAATTTTTTTATCATCATTTTTATACTTTAATATTATATAAAAATTTTTTGATGATGATTTTTTTTGATGATTTAATGATTGAATATATTCTATATATTTATTTGAATACTCTGATATACTTTTTTCTTCTTTTTCCTTTTGACAATTTATATTGGAAATATGTTTAGATAAATCTTCTTTTTTACTTTGAATTAAAATTTGAAAATTAAAATCGCATGTTTTTAAAAATATTTTATATGAATTTAAAATTGCCTCTTTCTCCAATTCCGATTTTAAATTAAAATTAATTGGATATATTTTTATTATTTTTATATAAGAATTATTTTTTAATTTTATAATTCCATTTTTTAATATTCTTTCAAAAGGCAACCATTCTTGAATAGAATTATTTTTTTTCATAAACCTCCTTTTTTATAGAATTAAAAATATAAATTTTAACTATAATTAGATTACAATAATTTGTGCTTTTAGTCAATGTTTTTCGTATTCCATTTTTCGACATTTTATTTTATTTTATTTTTATGTATAAAAAAAATTAAATTAGACATAATATTAGCATAAGGTTAATATTAGTTGAACTAAGAGTAATATGGGATTTATTTTTTGAGTTTTATATTATTCGAGCAAAGATTTATAATGGTTTAATAACTTTAGATTATTATAAGTCGGCGACGAGAGTATATTGTTTGTATGTAAGCTATATTGTATTTTTTATATTTTTAATATATGGTTGTAATATATGCAATATATTCGAAGTTAAGATTATTCTTGTATTTTATAGTGGTCATTTTTAGTCCCTTCGTGGATGAATATGGTTATTATTGGTGCATTAATAGTCGAGCAACTGATTAATATATTTGGTGAATAGCTTATTTATGCAGTAATGTATATTAGGTTAAAAGTTAGGTATATTAGTTTTAGCTGAAGATTAATACTAGCTTTATCGATAAGAAATAGCAAGGTAATATTCCTTGCTATTTCTTATTCTCCGTTATATATCTAAGTTTTTAACGAATTTTGCATTTAATTCTATAAATTGTCTTCTTGGGCCAATATCATCTCCCATTAAAATTGTAAAAATTTCATCTGCTTTTATTGCATCTTCTAGTTTTACTTTTACTAATATTCTTGTTTCCGGGTTCATTGTTGTTTCCCATAATTGTTCTGGGTTCATTTCACCTAAACCTTTGTATCGTTGAATATTAATTTGATCTCTTGCAATACCTTTTTCTGCTAATTCTTTAAAAGATTCATCTAAATCTTCATCTGTATAGCAATATATATCTGTCATTCCTTTTTTAGACAATTTGTATAATGGTGGTTGCGCCAAATAAACATTCCCATTTTCTATTAACGGTCTCATATATCTAAAGAAAAATGTTAAAAGCAATGTTCTAATGTGTGCACCATCAACGTCGGCATCTGCCATTATTATTACTTTTCCATATCTTATTTTTGTTATATCAAAATCAGCACCTATACCAGCACCAATTGCTAATATAACTGGATTCAATTTATCATTTCCATATATTTTGTCTGCTCTTGCTTTTTCAACATTAAGCATTTTACCCCATAAAGGTAAAATAGCTTGAAATTTTCTATCTCTTCCCTGTTTTGCACTACCTCCAGCTGAATCTCCCTCAACTATATATACTTCACAATTTTCGGCATCTTTTTCACTGCAATCTGCTAGTTTTCCTGGTAGTGTAGAAGTTTCTAATGCATTTTTTCTTCTTACTAATTCTCTAGCTTTTCTTGCTGCCTCCCTTGCTCTTGAGGCACTTATGCATTTTTCTAATATTGATTTTGCTACTGTTGGATTTTCTTCTAAATATGCTGAAAATTCCTCATTAACAACACTTTGTACTATTCCTGTAACATTACTATTACCTAATTTTGTCTTTGTTTGCCCTTCAAATTGTGGTTCTTTTACTTTAACTGAAATAACGGCAGTTATTCCTTCTCTTATATCTTCTCCTTGTAAGTTTCCGTCTTTTTCCTTTATTAAATTATGTGACTTTGCATAATCATTAAATGTTTTGGTAAGAGCTCTTTTAAATCCCTCTAAGTGTGTTCCCCCTTCTATTGTGTTAATATTATTAACAAAAGAATATATATTTTCTGAATATGCAGTTGTATATTGTATAGCTATTTCAACTGGAACCTCTCCATCTTTTTCTATATATATTGGTTTAGCATTTATCTTTTCTTTATTTTTATTTAAAAATTCTACAAATGAACTTAATCCACCCTCATAGTGAAATTCTGCCTTTTTCGGTGTTTCTTCTCTTAAATCTTCTATTGTAATTTTTAAACCTTTTGTTAAAAATGCCATTTCTCTAAATCTATTTTCTAATACTTCATATTCATATTCAAGTGTTTCAAATATTGTATCATCAGCTAAAAATCTTACTTTCGTACCAGTTTTATCAGAATCTCCTATCCTCTTTAATGGTTCTATTGTTTTTCCTCTTTCAAACTTCATCTCATATATGCCACCATCTCTTTGAATAGTAACTTCTACCCATGTTGATAAAGCATTTACAACAGATGCTCCAACTCCATGTAATCCCCCAGAAACCTTATAACCACTATCTCCACCAAATTTTCCTCCTGCATGTAATTTAGTATATACCGTTTCTGCTGCTGATATTTTTGTTTTCGGATGTATATCTACTGGAATTCCTCTACCATTATCTTGTACACTTATTATATTCCCAGGCTCTATTTGTACATTTATTTCTGTACAGTATCCTGCTAAAGCTTCATCTACGCAGTTGTCTACAATTTCATATACTAAATGATGCAATCCTCTTACAGAAACACTACCAATATACATTCCTGGTCTTTTTCTTACTGCTTCTAATCCTTCTAGAACCTGTATTTGATCTGCTCCATATTTATGCTCGTATTTTTCCATTACTTTATACCTCCAATTTTATTAGTCCTTCTTTCTAAGGTGCTTGTGGATATGTTAGAAATATATCCTCTTGTTTCATTTTTTTCTACTGTTATTATTAGTGATTTTTTATTTTTTTCTGATACATCTATTATCTTATCACTAATATTTATATTTTTGCAAACATTTTCTAAATTTTCTTTTTTTTCTAGTGTTTCTATATTTAGAATAGCTATAATTCCATTGGTATCTATTAAGGTATCTTTTCCTATATGCAAATACACTAAATTATCTCTCCTTTTTTTACTTGATACAAGTAATAATCCACATTTTCATTAATAAAGTTTATTTTTTCTGCACAAGTTATTATTACTTGTGTATTATTTATATTATTTAAAAAATTTCTTCTTCTTTTTATATCTAGTTCTGACATAAAATCATCTAATAGTAAAATTGGCTCTTCTTCAATTTCATCATGAATCACTTGTAATTCAGACAATTTTAGCGATAATACTGCTGTTCTATTTTGCCCTTGAGATCCATAGATACTTAATTCTTTGTCATTTATGTATACCTCAAAATCATCTCTATGTATCCCCTTTGTTGTATATCCTTTTATAATGTCTAATTTTCTTCTTTGTGTTAATAAATCCATATAATTTTTCTTATTTTCACAACAAGATGTATAAATAATATCAATTTTTTCATTATCATTTGTTATTTTTTTATGTATTATGTTTATCTTTTCTATAATTTTATTTATAAACTCTCTTCTATAATTACTTATTATATTACCATATTCAACTAGCTTTTCATCCCATATCTCCAATAAACTCTCTGCTTTTCCCTCTTGTCTTATCTGTCTTAAATAATTGTTTCTTTGTTCTAATGTTTTATTATACATATTTAGAATGTATACATAATTTGGTCTTAATTGTCCTATCATCATATCTAAAAATCTTCTTCTTAGTGCAGGAGTTCCTTTTAATATATTAATATCATCTGGTGTAAATATAACAATATTTATTTTACCTAATAGCTCACTTAATTTTTTAATTTTTACACCATTTACTAAAATTTGCTTTTTATCAGAAATACAAATTAAAATGTTTCCATCTCTGTCTTTTTTAGAATACTCAACTTTTATCCTAGCATTTTCTTCACCTAATTTAATAAGCTCTTTTTCTCGTGTTGTTCTAAAAGATTTTCCAAAAGCACATAAGAAAATTGCTTCTAAAATATTAGTTTTGCCCTGTGCATTATCTCCATAAAAAACATTTATATTTTTTTTTAATTTTATTTCTTGATTCTCATAGTTTCTAAAATTATGTAATTCTACTTTGTTTATGTGCATATTATTCCTTCATTCTTATTGGTAAAATCATATATATATAATCTCCATCATCAATAGGTCTTATAATACATGGTGAAATACTTGTACCAAAATCAACATATATTTCTGGGTCATCTATTGCACGTAACGCATCCAAGAAATATTTAGGATTAAATCCTGCCTCTAGGTTTTGTCCTTCTGTAGCACAATAAATTTCTTCTTTTGCATCTCCTGTTTGATTTGTACAAGATATTATAACTTTACCTATATCCACACATACTTTAACAGGATATTTTTTTTCTTTTTCTATTGCTGATGCAGAAATCAAACTTATTCTTTCAAAACAGTCTTGAATATTTTTTCTATCTACCCTTATCCTTGTTTCCCAGTTTTCTGGAATAACACTTGAATAATTTAAAAATTCCCCATCTAATAATCTTGTTACAATTTTGCAATTTTCCATTTCAAATAATGCTTGATTTTTATTTACTCCTATTTTTACTATATCAAAAGAGTCTAATAAAATTTTATTTATTTCATTTAAAGTTCTGCCTGGTATTACAGCAACAAAATCTTTTACTGCTTCTTTTAAAGCTTTAGTTTTCCATGCCAATCTAAATCCATCAACAGCAACAACATTTAATCTATTATTTTTAATTTCAAATAAGCATCCTGTAAAAATTGGTCTATTTTCTTCTGTACTAACAGCAAAAATAGTTTTTCTTATCATTTCTTTTAAAGATTTTTGTTCTAATTCTATAGAATTTTCAACATCTATCTTTGGAAGTTCTGGAAATTCTTCTGGATTCATTGTTGCTAATTTATATAATGAACCTTCACATTCTATTATTAGTAAATTATTCTTATCTAAAGATATACTTATTTCTGTATCTGGTAATTTTCTTATAATTTCACTAAACATTATACTATTTACAACAGTAGCACCTTGTTCTATTATTTGTGCTTCATTAATAATATATTCTATCCCCATTTCTAAATCATATGTTGTAAACTTTATATCATTATCATTAGTTTGAATTAAAATTCCTTCTAATATAGGCATTGTAGTTTTACTAGCAACAGCTTTTGTTACGGAATTAATAGCTTTAAGGATATTTTCCTTTTCACAAACTATTTTCATTTTTATCGTCTCCTTATTATAATATAATTTAATATTTTTAGTAGTAGTAATAGTAGGTTATGTGGATTATGTGGAAAACCCTGTGCATATCTTATTTCCTTAAGAAAAACAATGTTAATAATTTCGTGGAAAACTAATAAAGTTATCTACAGTGTGAAAATTATTTTGTGAGTAAGTTTAATATTAACAAGTTTTATACAAACAATTAACAATTATATGTGAATATCTAATGCATTGTTTCCGTAGGAAGAGAAAGCAATTTTTTTTGCAAACACAATTTTATCAAACACAAATTTTTGAAAAAACCATATAGTTATTTATATATGAATTATTTGTCTGATGTAAGCAAGTTTTTAACACTATCCACAATTCTTTTTGTGCTTGGATTTTCTTTTACTTCATTCTCGATTTTATTACAAGCGTGTAAAACTGTAGTATGATCTCTTTTTCCAAATTTAGCTCCTATCACTGTCAATGGTTGTCCAGCAACACTTCTACATAAATACATTGCAATTTGTCTAGGAAATGTTACATCAGCAGACCTTTTTATTCCTTTTAAATCATTAACAGTAATATTAAAATATTTAGAAATTGTTTCTTGTATCAATTCTATTGAAAGTACTTTTTCTTTTTGAGTAACAACATCATTAATTGCTTTTTCAGCCATCTCCATAGTTATTGGACTATTGATTAAAGAAGCTTTAGCAATTAATTTATTTAATGTACCTTCTAATTCTCTTATATTAGAATCTATTTTTGTAGCAATGTTAGATAAAATATCGTCATCTATAATAATATTATCTAATTGTGCTTTCTTTCTTAAAATAGCTAAACGTGTTTCATAATCTGGATTTGAAATGTCAGCAATAAGACCCCATTCAAACCTTGACTTTAATCTATCTTCTAGAAAATTAATATCTTTAGGAGGCCTATCACTAGATATAACTATTTGTTTACCACTCTCATGAAGCGCATTAAAAGTATGAAAAAATTCTTCTTGAATTCTTTCTTTACCTGCAATAAATTGAATATCATCTATTAACAATACATCTATATTTCTATATTTATTTCTGAATTGTTCGTTTTTATTATCTTTAATTGCATTAATTAATTGATTAGTGAATTTTTCAGAAGTAACATATAATATACTTGTATTTTTATTATGTACTAATATTTCATTTGCAATAGCATGCATTAAATGAGTTTTGCCCAAACCAACGCCACCATATAAAAAAAGTGGATTATATGATGTGGCAGGAGCTTCTGCTACAGCTAACGCAGCAGCATGTGCAAATCTATTGTTATTTCCAACAACAAAACTTTCAAACGTATATTTAGGATTTAAGTTAGAATTTAAAGTTTGAGTGTATTGTCCTACTTGTGATATAGATGATTCTTGCTCTTCTTCATTATCTTCATTTAATATAACTGTAATATCCCATTCTTTGTTTGTTAAATATTTAAAAGTGTTTTTGAATAATTCATAATAACGTGACATTATGGAATCTTTTTGGAATTGTGTATGTGCTACTAAAACGATAGTGTTATTATCCATACTTTGCAATTCTAAATCTTTAATCCATGTCTCATAAGATATTTTTGTAACTTCACCTTTTAACAATTCTTTTGTTTTTTCTAAAAATTCATCTAATTCTTCCCTCTGCATTTCTTTTTCAATCCTTCCAGTTATCCACAGAGTTATCCACAAATGTTGATAACTCTGTGTGTAAATAAATTTATTATTATAAAATAGTAAAAACAAAAATCTAGAAAAGTCTTGTTGCCCTACTGTTTTTCTATCATATCAAAAATGTAACAAAATAGTCAATACATAAAATAAATAAATGTGGAAAACTTTTAAAAATTGTGAAAAGTTACTTCTAAATATTGACATATTCATATTAAGTGTTATATAATTATACTACTTGTGAAAATAAAGTTAAATATATCTATTACGATAGAGAAATAATATGCAGGAGGTGCAAAAATGAAAAGAACATATCAACCTAAAAAAAGACAAGAACAAAAAGAACATGGTTTTATGAAAAGAATGAAAACAGCATCAGGAAGAAAAATATTAAAGGCAAGACGTGCAAAAGGAAGAAAAAAAATAAGTGCGTAAGAGAAAAGGTCACGTGAATGTGACCTTTTTGAAATAGAAAATATAGAATTTGAGTGATTTTATGAAAAAAAAGAAAACATTAAGAAAAAATTATGAGTTTAAAAATGTGTTAACAAAAGGAAAGATGTACGCGGGAAAACAAATTCTTATTTATATTTCTAAGAACAAACTCAATGAAAACTTAATAGGAATTGCAATTAGTTCCAAATTATGTAACGCAGTTAAAAGAAATAACATAAAGAGGAAAATAAAAGAAAATTATAGACTAATTGAAAATAAGATAAAAAAAGGAAATAATATAGTATTTCTATGGAATAAAAACACTGAAATAGATGAATTGAACTTTCACACTATAAAAAAAGATATGGAAAATATTTTTAGCAAGGCAGGAATAATGGAATGAAAGCTATATTTATAAAGATGATTTTATTTTATCAAAAAAGGCTATCACCATTAATCAGTTCTACAGGAATTAAGTGTAAGTATTATCCATCTTGCTCAGAATATACAAAACAAGCAATAGAAAAGTATGGCTCAATTAGAGGAGTTTGTTTAGGAATAATCAGAATTTTAAAGTGTAATCCATTTTCAAAAGGTGGATATGACCCTTTAAAGTAGTAAAAAATTAAATATATAAAAAAATTCATGCCTAAGGAAGGAATGATAGTAAATATGGGTTTTATTTCAGAAATATTTGGCTACGTGTTAAATTTTTTGTATGGAATATTTAATAATTATGGAATTGCAATAATTGTCTTTTCTGTATTACTTAGAATAATTTTAATACCAATAACAATAAAACAGCAAAAAGCATTAAAGAAAAATGCTAAACTGCAAAAAGAAATGAAAGAAATACAGGAAAAATACAGGTCAAATCCGGAAAGATTAAATCAAGAGACAATAGAGTTATATAAAAGAGAAAAAATGGGGCCATTTAGTGGTTGCCTTAGTGGGATTTTACAAATAGTAATAATATTATCTGTATTTTGGCTTGTAAGTAAGCCTCTAACATATATGAAAAAAATTAATCCGGAAATAATAGAAAAATATGCTCAAGAGCTAAAAGAAGATGGAACAAATTCTTCATATACAGAAATAGCAATAATAAATAAAAAAGCGGCAGAAGATCCAGAAGTATATATAAATATGGAATTCTTAGGATTAGATTTAAGTAAAGTACCAACACAAAGCTTGGATGATTATAAGGTATATATAATTCCAATACTGTATGTTATTTCTTCTATAATTTCAATAAAATTAACAACAAAGATGAGTAATAAAAATAATATAAAAAAAGAGAAAAAATTGTTATGTGAAGCGAACGATAAAAATAACATAAAAGAAGAAAAACAACCAGACGAAATGGAAATGATGCAACAAATGAATAATAATATGTCATATATGATGCCAATAATGTCTGTATTAATAGCAATTATAGCTCCTTTAGGATTAGCGTTATATTGGTTTATAAGTAATGTATTAATGATAATTGAAAGATTAATTATAGATAAATTTATAAATCAAAAGGAGGAAATTGAAAATGAATAGCGTAATAGCAGAGGGAAAAACTACAGCAGAAGCAATAGAAAATGGATTAAAACAACTAAATGTATCAAAGGATAAAGTAAACATAAAGGTATTAGAAAATGCAGAAAAAAGAAGCTTCTTTAGTATTTTAGCACCAAGAGTGGTAAAAGTGGAGCTAACACTAAAAGATGTAAAAGAACATTATGCTCCAATGCAAGAACATGTTAATCAAATTACTCCAGAGCAAATAGAAATAGCAAAAAAGAATTTAACAGTTTTTTTAGATGAATTCTCTACAAAGTTTGAAGATTTTGATTATGATATAAAGGTAAATGAAAATGACATAAATGTTGAATTAAAGGGAAATGATTCAAGTAAGCTAATAGGCTATAGAGGAGAAACCTTAAATTCAATACAGATAGTAATGTCTACAATTGCTAATAAAAATGTAATGGGGAAGGTAAGAATAATATTAGATATTGCAGGTTATAGAGAAAAAAGAAAAAAGGTTTTAGAGGATTTAGCAGACAAAATTTCAAAAACTGTAATAAAAACAGGAAAAACTATAATGCTAGAACCAATGCCAGCATATGAGAGAAAAATAATACATACTAGATTACAAAATAATGAGAAAGTAAAAACATTTAGTAAGGGAGAAGAACCTTATAGAAAAATAGTTATATCAAAAAATAAATAATAAAAATCAGAAGTCAAAGTTCAGATTTTAGTTTTAACACTATTTCTAACTTTGACTTTTTTAGGAGGATAATAATGAATACAATTGCTGCTATATCAACTGCGATGGGAGCAGGAGGAATAGGTATAATAAGAATGAGCGGAAAAGAATGTTTTGATATTTTAGACAAAATATTTGAACCTGCTAAAAAAGAAAATATAGACAAAATAAAAGGTTATTCTATTAAATATGGATACATAGTAAATAAAGAAACTAATGAAAAAATAGATGAGGTTTTAGTTTCATACTTTAAAAGTCCAAAAAGCTATACAACAGAGGATATGTGCGAAATTAATTCTCACGGGGGAATCGTTGTAGAAAAAGAAATTTTAGAATTATGTATAAAAAATGGGGCTATATTGGCTGAACCAGGAGAATTTACAAAAAGAGCTTTCTTAAATGGAAGAATGGATTTAGCGCAAGCAGAATCTGTCATGGATTTGATTAATTCTAAAACAAGTAGAGAAGCAAAGGCTTCTATAAATCAACTTAAGGGAGGACTTTCAAAGGAAATAAATCTGATAAAAAAACAACTATTAGACATAATGGCAGATATAGAAGCAACAATAGATTACCCAGAGTATGATATAGAAAATGTTACACAGAAGAGTGTTGAAAGAAAATTAAAATCTGTAAAAGAAGAATTAGAACATTTAGAAAAAAGTTTTGATAATGGTAAAATATTAAGAGATGGAGTAAAAACAGTTATAATTGGAAAACCTAATACAGGTAAGTCGTCGCTTTTGAATTTACTGTTAAAGGAAGACAGAGCTATTGTTAGTGAAATAGAAGGTACAACAAGAGATACAATAGAAGAGTATATTTCTATAAATGGAATTCCTATAAAAATTGTAGATACAGCTGGAATAAGAAATACAAGTGATAAAATAGAAAAAATTGGAGTAGAAAAAGCTATAAATTTAATTGACGAATCAGACTTAATAATTGCAATTTTTGATAATTCAAATAATTTAGAAGAAGATGATGAAAAAATATTGGAATTAATAAAAAATAAAAATGCCATTATCTTATTAAACAAAATAGATAAGGAAGATAAAATGAACGACGAGAATAAAAAAATAGCCAGTTTAAATAAAAAGACAATAAAGATATCTACTAAAACAAAAAATGGCTTAAATGAACTATATGATGCGATAACAGAAATGTTTGATTTTGAGGAGATAGAAAAAGGAGAAGAAACGGTTATAACAAACATTAGGCACAAGAATCAGATAAGTATGGCAATAAAAAATGTTATTAACGCTATAAAAACAATTGATGAAAATATGCCAATAGATATTATTGCAATATATATAAAGCAAATATTAGAAGATTTAAGTAAGATAACAGGCGATAATGTGTCAGAAGATATTATAAACGAAATTTTTTCTAAATTTTGTCTTGGAAAATAAAATTTAACCTATAGGTAAAGTCTTGCAAGAGTAGGGATACAAAGGAAAATGTTGAAAACAAAAGTGGCGTTATTTGACAAAAAGACAAAACATTTTTAAATATAATGGACTAAATAATAAAAAATATAAATATTGATAAAAATAGTGTTTGTACAAAACCGTGTTTCTGTTTCATGGAAAACGGCTTAAATAAGGGGTTTAATGAAAAAAGGAGAATGTATATATGAAATATGATGCAGGAAAATATGATATAGCAGTTATTGGCGCAGGCCATGCTGGATGTGAAGCAGCACTTGCTACTGCAAGAATGGGTCTAAAAACTTTACTATTTTCTACTACATTAGAAGCAGTTGCAAATATGCCATGTAATCCACACATAGGAGGAAGTTCAAAAGGTCATTTGGTTAGAGAATTAGACTGCCTAGGGGGAGAGATGGGCAAGAATATAGACAAATCTTTTACACAAATAAGAATGTTAAATACATCAAAAGGACCAGCTGTGTATTCTTTAAGGGCACAGGCGGACAGAAAAAAATATCAAGCAGAAATGAAACATACATTGGAAAAACAAGAGAATCTATTTCTTAAACAAGCAGAAATTGTGGATATATGTGTAGAAAATGATAAGGTAAAAAGTATAGAGACAAATGTAGGCGCAATTTATAATGTTGAATGTGTAATAATTGCGACAGGAACATATTTAAGGGGAAAAATACATATAGGTGAAACCAATTATGATAGTGGACCAGATGGAGTATTTCCATCTATTAAACTTGCGGATGTATTAAAAAGATTAAATATAGAAATATTTAGATTTAAAACTGGGACTCCTGCAAGAATTAATAGAAAAAGCGTAGATTTTTCTAAAATGGAAATACAAGAAGGAGATATTAATCCAGAAGCTTTTTCACTAGAGGACAAAATTGACAAGGATACAAAACAGTTGCCATGTTACTTAACATATACAAATGAAAAAACTCATGAAGTTATAAGGAAAAATTTATATCGTTCACCATTATATTCTGGTAAAATAGATGCTACAGGACCAAGATATTGTCCATCTATAGAAGACAAAGTAGTAAGATTTGCTGATAAAGAGAGACACCAAATATTTATAGAACCTATGGGAGAGAATACAGAAGAAATGTATGTGCAAGGAATGAGCTCATCACTTCCGGAAGACGTGCAAATAGAGATGTATAGAACAATAGCTGGCTTAGAAAATGTGGAATTTACAAGACCGGCATATGCTATAGAATATGATTGTATAAATCCTATGGAACTTAAGCTATCATTAGAGCATAAAAAAATAGAAGGAATGTTTTTTGCAGGACAAATAAATGGAACATCTGGATATGAAGAAGCAGCTGTTCAGGGCTTAGTGGCAGGAATTAATGCTGGTTTGAAAATAAAAAAGGAAACTCCATTAATTTTAAAAAGATCAGATGGATATATAGGTGTTTTGATTGATGATATAGTTACCAAAGGGACAAACGAGCCATATAGAATGATGACCTCAAGGGCAGAATATAGATTACTACTAAGGCAGGACAATGCGGATTTAAGATTGACACCAATAGGATATAGGGTAGGCTTAATAAGTGAAAAAAGATATAATGAATTCAAAAATAAAAAAGAGATGATAGAAGAAGAGATAAATAGATTGAAGAAAACAACAATAAAGCCAACTGAAGAAGTAAATCAATTATTAAGAAAATTTAATTCTTCTTCAATAGATACAGGTGTAAAATTAGCTGATTTGCTAAAAAGAACAGAAATTACATATGAAATATTGCAACCAATAGATATAGAAAGAGAAGATTTACCAAACGAAGTAAAAGAAGAGGTAGAAATACAAATAAAATATGAAGGATATATAAAGTTACAAGAAGAGCAAGTAGAAAAATTTAAAAAATTAGAAAATAAAGTAATACCAGAAAAAATAAGATATGATGAAATAAAAGGATTACGATTAGAGGCTAGACAAAAATTAGACAAAGTAAAACCTATATCAGTAGGACAAGCAAGCAGAATATCAGGTGTTTCACCAGCTGATATATCAGTATTATTAGTATATTTAGAGCAAATGAAAGGAAAAATTTAAGAATGGAAAACTTTAATAAAACAATTATAGAATTATCAAGAAAAATTGATGTTGAAATAGATGAACAAATGTGCAAACAATTCTATCAATATATGAAATTACTATTAGAATGGAATGAAAAAATTAATTTAACCGCAATAACAGAAGAAAATGAGGTAATATTAAAACATTTTATAGATAGTTTAACAATAAATAAATATATTGAAGAAGGAGAAACAATAATTGATATTGGAACAGGTGCTGGATTTCCAGGTATACCACTTGCAATAACAAAAATGGAGAATAAAATAACACTAGTAGATTCATTAAACAAGAGAATAAATTTCTTATTAAAGGTTAAAGATGCTCTTAAACTTAATAATGTAGAGGCGATACATGGCAGAGTTGAAGAAATAGGAAAAAACTGTAATCATAGAGAGCATTACAATGTAGTCACCTCAAGAGCGGTAGCAAAATTAAATATCTTATTAGAATATATGATGCCATTAGTAAAAGTTGGCGGAAAATGTATTTGTATGAAAGGTTCTAACATAGATGAGGAAATAGAACAATCAAAGAAAGCTCTAAATATTTTAGGTGGTGAAATAATAAAAGTAGATAAAATGGTACTTCCTAGTACAGATATTTCTAGAAATATTATATTAATAAAAAAAGTAAGGGAAACACCAAAGCAATACCCTAGAAAGCCTGGTACACCTGCAAAGGAGCCGATTGCTTAGAATATGTAGAAGATACAAAAAAAATAAAATATTTTAAAAAATTTCATTGACATATTAATAATATTTTTATATTATTAATATGTTAAATTTTTTATAAATGGAGGCAATCAATTTGGGAAAAGTAATATCAATAGCAAATCAAAAAGGAGGAGTCGGAAAGACTACTACCGCAATAAATTTAAGCACTATCTTAGCTAAAAAAGGAAAAAAAGTATTAATGATAGATGCAGACCCACAAGGCAACGCAACAAGTGGCGTAGGTGGAGATAAAGAAGTAGAAATTTCAGTGTATGACTTATTAATTGAAGATATAGAATTGAATGAAGCAATTCAAAAGACTAAAATAAAAAATCTAGATATATGTGCTTCAAATATAAATTTAGCAGGGGCAGAAGTACAACTTGTTAATATGGAGAAAAGAGAGTACAGACTAAAAGAAAAATTAGATCCAAAAAAGAATAATTATGATTACATAATAATTGATTGCCCTCCTTCATTAGGTTTAATTACATTAAATGCATTTACCGCATCTGATAGTGTTTTAATACCAGTTCAATGTGAATACTATGCTTTGGAAGGTCTTGGACAACTGATGAATACAATAGATTTAGTAAAAAGACACCTAAACAAAAGTTTGGAAATCGAAGGCGCTTTATTGACTATGTTTGACATTAGGACAAACTTATCTAATCAAGTTGTTAAAGAAGTTAAGAGATATTTTGAGAACAAGGTATATAAAACAGTTATTCCAAGAAACGTAAAATTAAGTGAAGCACCAAGCTATGGAATGCCTATTACAGTATATGATCCAAGGTCAAAGGGAGCAAAAAGTTATGAGAAATTTGTTAAAGAGTTGATGAAGGCAAACGAAAATGATAGTAAAGGAAAGCATGCAAAATAAAAAGAAAGGAAAGTGAATACAATGGCAAAAAAAACAGGATTAGGTAAAGGGCTAGACGCATTGTTTAGTGATAAACCATTAACACAGGCAGAAGAAGAAAAAATATTAAAAGAGGGCGAAGAATTAGTACAAAATATTAAAGTGATTGAAATAGAGCCAAATAAAGAACAACCAAGAAAGCACTTTGACAGTGAAAGTTTAGAGGATTTGGCAAAATCAATTAAAAGGTATGGGGTAATTCAACCAATAATAGTAAACAAAAAAGACAACTATTATATGATAGTAGCAGGAGAAAGAAGATGGAGAGCTTCAAAAATTGCGGGATTAACGGAAATACCATGTATAGTAAGAGATAATGACGAAAGAAAAAATAGAGAAATAGCATTAATAGAAAATATTCAGAGAGAAGATTTAAATCCAATAGAAAAGGCTAGAGGATTTAAGCAATTATTAGATGAATATGAATTGACACAACAAGAACTAGCTGATATGGTTGGAATTAGTAGAAGTGCATTAGCCAATACTGTAAGGTTATTGAATTTAGATCCAAGGATAATGAAGTTAGCAGAGGAAGGTAAATTGTTAGAGTGCCATTGTAGATCTTTAATGGCAATAGATGATGTAGAAAAGCAATATAAAGCAGCATTAAGAATAATTGAAAATGGAGATACGGTAAGAGACATAGAAAGAAAAGTAAAAAATACAAGAGAAGCAAGAAGTAAAAAAGATAATAAATATGAAGCAATATACAGAGATATAGAAGATTCATTCCAAAGTTTTTTTGGAACAAAGGTAAAATTAAATGCAAAAAAAAGAAGTGGAACAATTACAATTCAATATTCAACAAATGAAGAACTAGAAAGATTATTAGAATTAATAAAACAGTAAGAAATGTATTGACAAATACGGATAAATTGTGTTAATATATAAAAGGTTGCTATAAATAGCAACTAAATGGAGAGGTGGTCGAGTTGGTTTATGGCACCAGTCTTGAAAATTGGCGTAGGTTTGTAGCCTACCGTGGGTTCGAATCCCACCCTCTCCGCCAATCAACAAAAAAATATATTAAAAATAAAGAAGTGAATAATAAATAAAAAAGAATACAGTATTTGTTATTCACTATTTATGTAAATGGAGATTTACCCAAGTAGGTTGAAGGGGACGGTTTGCTAAACCGTTAGGGTTGCGTAAGTGGCCGCGAGGGTTCGAATCCCTCAATCTCCGCCAAAAAGAGATAATAACTTATTAGGGAAAAGGTTATTATCTTTTTTTATTAATTAAAAAAGTTCAAGAATTTTTAAAAATAAAAACAACGCATGAAAATCAAAAATAAGGCGCTTTTACAACACAAGAATATAGTTAACTAAAAAACACTTAAAAACGTCTTAAAAACCAATTTCACAAAGAAGGGATAAAATGGAAAGAATATTTAAAATAGGAGTATTTGATTCAGGTATAGGTGGAGTAACTGTACTAAAAGAAATAATAAAAATATTACCGAATTTAAATTATTATTATTATAGCGATTCAATTAACAACCCATATGGAGAAAAAACAGATAAAGAGGTAATTGATATTGCAGATAATATAACAAAAAATTTAATAGATAATGGTGCACAGGCAATTGTAATAGCTTGTAATACAGCTAGTGCTAAAGCAGCAAGTTTCTTAAGGGAAAAATATAATAATATTCCAATTATTGCAATTGAACCAGCATATAAAATGGTATATGATTATGCATATGATGATATAACTTTGGTAATGGCAACAAAAGGAACAATAGAAAGTGAAAAATTTAATTTGTTATATCAAAAATATAATAATAATAAAACAATTTTATTACCTTGTAGTGGTTTAGCTGATATAATTGAAGAAGGAAATCATGAAAAAATACAAAAATATTTAAAGCAAAATCTGCAAGAATATACAGGAAAAGTTAAAAATGTTGTACTTGGATGTACACATTATCCTTTAATAAAAGACGATATAAAAAAAATACTTGGAAACGTGAAATTCTTTGATTTCTTTCTCTCGTGGCAATAAATCTGCAATGCTTTCTGCCATCTTTTTCTAGATCGGA
>OLRV01001188.1_pt1 | contig 22886 bp, 16 predicted proteins | sample 1672421 | NCBI WGS metagenome assembly OLRV01 (sample SAMEA3136684, study PRJEB25190) | human gut metagenome | biome: human gut; feature: human-associated habitat; material: faeces | place: Austria | collected 2013
TACATATTTACTTTATTTTTTGTATAATATTAGGGAATTATGTTTGTAAAATGTTATATAAATTATTTGTAAAAAAACGATAATGTGGTATAATTATATTTATAATAGAGGAGGTGGCAATGTGAATGAACGTGTTAAAAAAAATGTAATAGTTAAAAATAAGAGAATGAAGCGTAAAGCTAAGATAAGAATGTTGTTAGGTTTTTTAATATTTGGTTCAATAATTGCTACTTTGAGTTATAATTTAATTAATAATGTAAATAAGATAAATCAAATGAAAAAGGAAAAGGTTTTTCTTGAGGAGCAAATTTTAGCTTTACAAGAAGAGGAGAAAGTATTAAAAAATGATATTCAAAAATTAGAAGACCCTTCGTATGTTGCAAGATATGCAAGGGAAAAATATTTATATTCTAAAGAAGGGGAATATATAATAAGAATACCAGAATAATAAAAAACGAACATATAATTATGTTCATTTTTTATTATTAATTACGCATTATCTTTTTTACATTTTATTGATTTTTTTCTTTTTTAGATTTTGTGCCTTTCGCTTTTTCTTCTGTGTCTTCTTTAACTTCTTCGTCAATTTCAATTTTACCATATTTTACTAAATTATCAATTTGTTCTTTGGTGATAGTTTCATTTTCAATTAAGGCATTAGCAATTAAATCTAGTGTTTTTTTATTTTCTTTAATAATTTTTTTCGCTTTTTCATAACATTCATTAATGATTTTTCTCATTTCTTCATCTATTTCGTGAGCTACAGTGTCAGAAATATTTCGATTTTTAGTGTAATCTCTGCCTAGGAAGGTATTTCCTTCGCCTTCTTCCAATCTCATTGGACCTAGCGAACTCATTCCATATTCAGTTACCATACTTCTAGCTATTTTTGTAGCTTTTTTAAAATCATCATGTGCTCCTGTGGTAATCTCATTAAATGTTACTTCTTCTGCTACTCTTCCTCCTAAAAGACCACAGATTGATTCTAACAATTCGTTTTTGGTATAATTGAAGGTTTCTTCTTTTGGCGACATCATTGTATAACCACCAGCCATACCTCTTGGAATGATTGTAACTTTTTGAACATCGTTAGCTCCATCTAATTTTAATCCCATTACAACATGACCAGCTTCGTGGTATGCTACTAACTTTTTTTCTTTTTCTGTGTATTTCTTTGTTACTTTTGCAGGTCCCATTAAAACACGGTCAGTTGCTTCATCAATTTCAGACATTGTAATATTTTTCTTGTTTCTTCTAACCGCTAACAAGGCAGCTTCATTAAGTAAGTTTTCTAGGTCGGCTCCACTAAATCCTGGCGTTCTTTTAGCTAGGTTTTCTAGAGTGATTCCTTTGCCTAATACTTTGTTTTTAGCGTGTACTTTTAATATTTCTTCTCTGCCTTTTTTATCTGGTAAAGAGACAGTTACTTGTCTATCAAAACGTCCTGGTCTAAGTAGGGCTGGGTCTAAAACATCTGGACGGTTTGTAGCGGCAATGATTATTATTCCTTCGTTTGCTCCAAATCCATCCATTTCGGTTAGTAATTGGTTTAGTGTTTGTTCTCTTTCGTCGTGTCCACCGCCTAATCCAGTTCCTCTTTGTCTTCCTACGGCGTCTATTTCATCGATAAAGATAAGGCAAGGAGCGTTAAGTTTTGCTTGTTTGAACATATCTCTTACACGAGAAGCACCAACACCTACAAATAATTCAACAAAATCAGATCCACTTATGTAATAGAAAGGTACTTTAGCTTCGCCGGCTACAGCTCTTGCTAATAATGTTTTACCAGTTCCTGGAGGCCCAACTAATAATACTCCTTTAGGAATTCTGGCTCCCATACTTTGGAATTTTTTAGGATTTTTTAAGAAATCGATTAATTCGCTTACTTCTTCTTTTTCTTCATCTAATCCAGCAACATCGTTAAAAGTAGTTTTTACGTTGTTATCCATTAATTTGGCTTTGCTTCTGCCAAAATCCATAGATTTGTTGCCATTTCCCAATTGTTTTGTAAATAAATAAAATGTTGCACCTACTAGTAATAATATTGGCAATACATTTACTGCTATTGCTAACCAAGATGAGGCTTCTGGGTCTGTATTTACTTTTAATTCAAATTTGTTATTGTCTTTATTAGTTAAAATTCTGGAGATAATTTCATCAGATATAGGTAAATTAATGATAAAACTTTCTTTTTCTCCATATCCTTCTAATTTTCCAACAATTTGATATACCTCTGTTCTGGTTTTAGGTGTAATTGTCATCTCAGTAATTTTGCCATCTTTTAAATTATCGTTAAATTCATCATATGTAAATTCATTGACTTTATTTTTCATATTATTTATTATGAATAAGCATCCAATAATAAAAATGAACATTATTACATAGGGCATTAGGCCTTTTTTAACTGTGTTATTTTTCATCATTTTCCTCCTTTTCACAGTACTTGATTATTATATCATACATTTCATTTTTTGAACTATTAAATTTGGATTTTTTTATATTTGGTATCCATAATATATTGTCATTATCATCAACTAATAATGGATAGTTATTCCTTTTTTCTTTAGGAATTTTCTTTTCAATAAATATATCGCTGATTTTCTTTTTTTGGTTTAACCCTTTTAGAATTATGTAATCACCATTTTTTCTGTTTCTTATATATAATGGCAACTTTATATTTTTTTTGTTTAATCTACAAATATCGTTACCATCTGAATTTTCAAATTTTTCTATTTTTAAAATAATGTTGCCTATTTCATTATAGCTTTTTAATGGTATGATGTATGATTTTGTTTGAATGTCTTTTTTGAAATTTAAATTATTATATGATTTTATAACAACAATGTTGTGTGGTAGGTTTATTTGTAAATTTGGTTTATTACTATTTATAATTTTTAAAATATTCTCAATATGTTTTTCTTTAGTTATGTTTGATTGATTGTTGTATATGTCATTTAATAAAATATATAGAATGTTTTTTTGAATAAACGGGTCTATATTTTTGAATTTTATTAAGTCTAAGGTGTTTTTATTATATACTTTTTTTAGAAAATCATTTGCTGTTTTTTCTACATATTCTTGGTATTCTAATAATGTTTTTGAATATTTTAAAAATTTTTTATGAATTTGTTCATCTTCCTTTTTTAAAAGTGGAAGTATATTTTGGCGATACCTGTTTCTAGTATATTGGGTGTTTGTGTTGCTAATATCGTCAAAGTATGTGATTTTATGGTCTTGGCAGTATTCTAGTATGTCTTTTTTAGTATATTCTAACAGAGGCCTTATAATGTAATAATCTTTAACTTTGTTTATCTTTTTTAATCCGGCGTATCCTTCAATATTAGATCCTCTAGCTATTTTCATTAGAATGGTTTCGATTAAGTCATCTCCGTGGTGTGCGAGAAAAAGATATTTGGTGTTATATTTTTTTAATAGTTTTTCATAAAAAGCGTATCTTTTCTTGCGGGCTTCATTTTCAAAATTGTTTTCTTGGTAATTAGTTAATTTTATTGTTTCAAAGATAATGTTGTTTTCTAGGCAGTAGTGGCGTAAGTATTCTTCTTCTTCATTGCTTTCTTTTCTTACATTGTGATTAATGTGTGCACAAATTATTTTTTGGCTTGTATTATTTATTAAATAATGAAATAATGCCATAGAATCGCATCCTGTCGATACCCCAACTACTACGTAATCATTATCAATGTTAATATCTTTTAGTAGGTTGTTTAATCTCATGGTAACCTCCTTTGGCTAGTATTATAACACAACTTAAAATACTTGTCATTATATCTAATTATTTGTCGTTTTAAAATTTATATATATTGTACAAATTTGATATATATTATTTGTATGGGGATATAAAGGGAATAATGATAATATTTTTTATTAAATTGTCTTGACAAATTCTTGTTTTGCTTTATAATATTTAGTCAATTAATTCTTGTTTTGAGGCATTTGGGAATTAATGGTGTTGTAAAAAAACATGTTGTTATTAAATTATAAGGAGGTAATTATGAAAAGATTATTTAAAAAATGTAAAGCTAATGCTTTAAAAATGTCTAAAATATTTTTGGTGTTGGTAATCTTTGCTACGGAAGTTTTATCCCCAATGGTGGTAATGGTCAACGCTAAAGAATTACCAAAAATGGAGAAAGGAGATGTCTATAATCCGCTTACTAACACGGCCTCAGATAGTGCTTCTGTAACGGTTGGTCAATTAATTAATGAGGGTGATGTATCGGTTGTTAAAACAGTTAAGAAAACAGATGTTTTGGGTAGATATGAAGTTAGTTTTGAAGTTAAGGGTAAAAATACTGTTACTAACACACCGATTACAAAACCTTTGTATGTAGTGATTGTCCTTGATAGATCAGGTAGTATGGTTTGTGATAACACTAGCTATTCATATGTTGTTAATAAAAAAGCACATTATGTAGCTGCTGATGGTGTTGGAATCGCTTGTCTAGATAGTCATGGAAAGAGCAATCCAAGTGCATTGATTAAAGATAAGTGGGAAAGTGCGATCGATGGTGCTATAGAATTTTCTGATAGCTTAGTGGAAAAGGCCAATACATATGTTAGTTTAGTTACTTTCTCTGGGACTGCAACAGTGGCAACTGACTTTAGGAGTAACAATGATGTAGTTGAAAATCAATCAATATTTGCTAAATCAGAATTTGGGCATCCTCAAGGTAGTACCAATTTAAAAGATGCAATAGCAAAGGCATATAAAAAACTTAATACAATAACTACAACTGATGCTCAAAAATATATAGTTGTTATTGGCGATGGTGAACCTACAGAAGGTGGCGATTATTTTTGCAATCATACTTGCAGTGCAAAAAAGCAATCTACAATTGCTAAAAACAAAGGAATTAATATTTATTCTATAGGATATGGTGTAGATAAAAATGCAACGGCGCAAGAAGTTTTAAAGTACATTTCATCTAACACTTTGGTAACTTCCCAAAATCCTACAGGTTATGAAAAAGGAACTTATATTGATAATGGTTATTATTTAGAAGCTACTACTACTGGAATTGTCAATAGTTTTAAGACTATTTTTGATAATATTAATGTTTCTTTAGCGGGAACTAACGCTAGTTTAAAAGATAATTTAGGTGGTAAGTTTACTTTTACCATAAGTGATAGTAATGTTACAGATAATGGTAGAAGTTATACTTACAATATTGGAGATATTAAAGAAGAAGGAACAAAATTTAGCTTCTTTATAGATATTGATCAGGATAGTCCTACTGGTCTATATGATACCAATGATGGATTTACTTTATCGTATACTGATGCTAATGGTATTTCTAAAGAATTACCTTGTGGTACTAACCCACAAGTATATTGGGAACAAAATACCTATCCTTATGAAATAAGATATTATAAGGATGAGATTACTAACGTTAATGATGCCACTACTTATTTAGGTAATGTAAAAGGTCAGGCAGCTCATAATGCAAATATTAATGTTAGTTTGACTAAATATATTCCAGAAGGTTATGTATCTTTAGCTACAAATCCAACTAGTTTAACTGTTGATAAAACTAAAGAGAATATCGTTGATGTTTTATATGTTAAAAGAAGTGATTTAAGTTATACAGTAAGATATTACAAAGACAGTGTAAGTGAAAATAATAAATTAGGAAATGATGTTGTAGTTGGTAATCAAACATTTGGATCACAAGTAGAAGCTAGCGAAATAAATGTTAATAAAGAAAAACCAACAGGATATCAAGATGGAGTAATAGAAACAGAAATGCCTATTACTATTACAACTGGAGAAAATGTAATCAATGTAGTGTATAGTAAAGATACATTTAGTTATACAGTTAAATATTTTTATGAAAAAGTAGGATATACAACTGAAGAAGAACGTTTTGTAGAAAATGAAGAATTAAGAAGTTCATATGAAGCTTTATATGGAGATGAAATAACAACATATGAAGCTCAAAATAAAACAGGATTTAGTTTTTACAAAGTAAATCCAATTAAGTTAGTTGTAAGTGAAAATGAACAAGCTAATGTAATAAATGTATATTATGTAAGAAATAATTATAATTTTACAATTAAACATTTATATGAAAATTTAAACGGAGAATATACAGAAAATGAAGATTATAGAATAGAAGATGAAACTTCATTTGGAAGTAGTATAAACTCAGAAGAACAAGAAAAACATGAAGATGATGGATATATATTTGGTAATGTAGATCCAGAAAATATGATAATTGATACTGAAAATAATGAAATGAATTTCTATTATGATTTAAGAGATGATTTAAGTTATACAGTAAGATATTACAAAGACAGCGTAAGTGAAAGTAATAAATTAGGAAATGATGTCGTAGTTGGTAATCAAACATTTGGAGCTATAGTTGAATTGAATAGCATTGATAAAGATTTAAGAAAACCATATGGTTATACTAATGGTGTCATTCAAAACTCTTCAGATCTTATTATTGGATTAGAAGAAAACTATATAGATGTAGTATATACTAAAAATCCTGGTGAAATTACTAGTGAATACTTTAGTAAATCAGGAGATGAGGTTATTGCGGATATTAATGGTGTAGTTGAATATAACATTAAGTATAAAGCTGTTATTTCTGATTATGTAGGGGAAGTTACTTTGACTATTGTTGATACTTTACCTTATGAAATTGATTTATCTAAATCAATTATTGGAAATGGTACATACAATAACGAAGATAAGACTATTACTTATACTTTAGTGAAAGATATTAAAGAAAATGATACAATTTTATTGTTTGAACAAAGTATTAAAGTTGTTTACAAAAATATTAATTCTGATATTGTAACAAATAATGTTAAATCTCATATAGAATTTGGTTCTTTAAAATCTGATTCAGAAAGCGAATTTACTAGTGAGGTAGCAAAAGGTTCTGTTATTGTTAAGTATGTAGATACTTTAGGTAATGAACTTGCTGAAAGTTTAGAATTAATCGATTTTGTTGGAAGTAATTATGAGACAACTGCATTAGAATTTAGCAATTATTATTTATTTGAATCTCCGGTTAATGCGACAGGAATTTATACAGAAGAAGTTATTTATGTAACTTATGTGTATGATGAAAATGGTGTAGGTGATGATATAGAACCACCTCATACTGGTGTAGATACTGATTATAATAACGTATATTTTAGTATATTGCTTTTAGGTATGCTTACTTTAATTAGAAAGTTTGCTAAGTAATAGAAAACTAATAGTTAATTAATGACTATTAGTTTTTTAATGTGTTTAAATATATTTTTTCTTCTTTTGAAACTCTGTAAGAATCTTTAATTTTAGATATGGCTTTATTATGAGTAAATGTGTTTAAGGTGTTGTTTTTTAAATACGATATAGTTTGTTTTTTATACTTTATATAACAGATGCTTATAAGCCATGCTATACTCATGTCAACATAGTATGTATAGTTACAATGATTATTACAAATATTAAAGATATCGTCTAAATATTTTTCTTCTACGTAGTAATTTAATAGTAATGCTATACACATTCTTTTTATATATTCTTCTTTGTTGTTTATGTTATTTTTGATATATTTGTAAAAATAATCTTTATTTTTTTTAACTATTTTTAGGCTACTACAAAATAAATCACAGTTTGCCCAATTATCTATTTTGGTTTTGTATATATCAATATAATTGATTAGCTGATTGTTTAATGTTTTGATATTACTTATAATAAAAGCGTAGATAATTGATTCTTCATAATAGTTAAATGTTACCAGGTTTAGAAATTGTTGATAGTTTCCTTTAAATATTTCTTTTGATATTTTTCTTAATACATCTGTTTTTATACCGATTATATTTATATCTTTTTTAATAATTTTACTATGAAATTGTTGATAATTTATGTCTTGTAATGACATTAAATATTTGATAAAACTGTCATAATCTTTTTTAGCCCATGATGATAATGTTAAATCCATATTTTCACCTCGTATATATTTTATTATAAATTTATTAGTTATAAAAAGCAAATAAATACTTTCTTTTTGGAAAAAAGTTTGATACAATATAAATACAAGAATTGAAGGTGTGACAATGGGAAAAGTAATTGCAATGGTTAATCAAAAAGGAGGCGTTGGTAAAACTACTACTAGTATAAATTTAGCGGCTTCTTTAGGTATTTTAAATAAAAAAGTTTTACTTATTGATTTGGATCCACAAGGTAATGCAACTACTGGGGTTGGAATTAATAAAGGGGATGTTAAGGATAGTATATATGAAGTTTTAGTGGATAAAGCTGAGGTTTTTAAGGCGATTATTAAAACTAAGTATAAAAACTTGAGTATTGTTCCAGCTTATATAAATTTAGCGGGAATTGATATTGAACTTATGAATAAGGAAAGAAAAGCAGTAGAGCTTGGTCTTACTTTTGATAAAACCGCTCAGTTAAAGAAAAATATCGCTTTGGTAAAGGATAAATATGATTATGTAATTTTGGATTGTCCACCGTCTTTGGGTGTTTTAACTACCAATGCACTGGCGGCAGCAGATTCGGTTATTATTCCTGTACAATGTGAATTTTTTGCTTTAGAGGGTATTATGCAACTTATGAATACAATTATGCTTGCTAAGAAAAAAATAAATCCTAATTTGGAGATAGAAGGTGTTCTTTTAACAATGCTTTATTCTAGAACTAATTTAGGATTGGAAGTTGTTGAAAATATTAGGGAATTTTTTAAAGAAAGAGTTTATAATACGATTATACCTAGGTTGGTTAGATTGTCGGAGGCTCCTAGCCATGGAAAACCAATCGCGGCGTATGATCCAACAAGCAAGGGGACTTTGGCATACCTTAATTTAGCAAAGGAGGTTATTGAAAGAAATGGAACAAAAAAAGAAGGCACTTGGTAGGGGGTTAGAACAATTATTTAACAATGAAGTTTTAGACTTTGATGCGTTTGAAAGTAATATTGTAGAGTCTGCAAAAGAAAGTGATATTGTAGAGGTTAATGTTGATGATATTAAAGTTAATCCTTATCAACCAAGAAAAACATTTAATCAAGAGGCGCTTGATGAGCTAGCTACATCGATTAAAAACTATGGCGTTTTCCAACCGATTATCATTAAAAAGACAATAAAGGGTTATTATTTGGTTGCGGGTGAAAGAAGACTTAGAGCATCAAAATTAGCTGGAAAAAAGACTATACCAGCAATAATTAAGGAATTTACCGATGAGGAGATGCGTGAGATTGCTCTTTTGGAAAATGTTCAAAGGGAGAATTTAACGGCAATTGAACTGGCTTGGGCTTATAAAGGAATTATTGATAGTCTACATATTAGACAAGAAGATTTGGCCCTTAGACTAGGAAAAAGTAGAAGTCATATAACTAATACTTTAGGCTTATTAAGATTGCCTGAAGAAGTCCAAAATATGGTGTTAGAAAATAAAATTTCTATGGGTCATGCTAGGGTTCTTAGTAAATTAGAAAATATTGATGAAATATTATTGCTATCTAGAAAAATTGTCAATGAAAATGTCAGTGTTCATGATTTGGAAGAGATGGTCAATAAAACTGATTTTAAGAGGAAAGTGACTATTAATAGGAAAAATATTTCTAATGACTATGATTATGTTGAAAGAGAATTAAAAGAAGTCCTTGGAACTAAGGTAAAAATTAATAATAATAAGATTCAGATTTTCTTTGAAAACAATGCTGATTTGGATAGAATTTTAGATATTATGAATATAAAAATTAATTAAAGCAAACTATGTTTGTTTTTTTTATTTAACGAATATTATTAAATGTTTATATTTTTGCGTTTAATGTTTTTATAAAGACAGTTAGATTTGTTTTAGGCTATTAAATTAATGCTATGATATATTTGAGTAGTCCACTGTTACTCGGTATTTTGTTTGCTGATTATGTCGTAATTTGTATGTTTTTTAATGAGCAAAAAGACCGATATATATTTTATAATTTTATTGTAAGGAATTACTAGAATGTGAGGTGCTAATTATGAGTGGAAAAGTGAAGTGGTTTAACAATGACAAAGGTTATGGTTTTATCGATTATACAAATGGCGAAGATATTTTTGTTCATTATTCTGCGATAAAGGCTAATGGTTATAGAACTTTAACTGAAGGTCAAATGGTAAGTTTTGATTTAGTAGAAACGCCTAAGGGATTGCAAGCTGTAAATGTTGAAGTGCTAGTTCAAACAGAGGCTAGATAGAAGTTGTGTGGATTATTAATAGGTACTTATAGTATCTATTTTTTTTGTTTAATTTACTTTTGCTCTTAGAAATGTTATAATGTTTTTGAGGTGATTTATATGTCAAATACAAGAACAAGGTTTGCACCTAGTCCAACTGGATTTATGCACATTGGTAATTTAAGGACGGCAATATTTGAATATTTGGTAGCAAAGCATAATAATGGGAAATTTATATTAAGAATAGAAGATACTGATCAAGTAAGAAAGGTAGAGGGTGCAACAAAATTTATTTATGATACTTTAAAGCTATGTGACATTAAGATCGATGAAGGTCCTGAAAATCCTGGCGATGTTGGACCTTATGTACAAAGCGATAGGAAAGATATATATAAAGAATATGCACTTAAATTAGTGGAATTAGGAGAAGCATATTATTGCTTTTGTACAGAGGATAGACTTGATACTTTAAGAAAAATGTATGATGAGAAAAAGCAAGCTTTCAAGTACGATAGAAATTGTTTGAACTTGTCTAAGGAAGAGATAGAAAATAATTTAAAAAATAATGTTCCTTATGTTATTAGACAAAAAATGCCTACTAGTGGTATTTCTTCATTTAATGATGTTGTATATGGTGAGATAAAGGTTAGTAATGATATATTAGAAGATCAAATATTGTTGAAAAGCGATGGTTTTCCTACTTATAATTTTGCTAATGTTATAGATGATCATCTAATGGGGATTACTCATGTTATTAGGGGTAATGAATATTTGAGCCAAACACCTAAATATAATTTATTATATAAAGCTTTTGGTTGGGAAGCTCCTACTTATATTCACGTTCCAATGGTATTAGGTGAAGATGGTAATAAACTTTCTAAGAGAAATGGCGATGCATCATTTATGGATTTATATAATGATGGATATTTACCTGAGGCTATAGTTAATTATTTGGTATTGTTGGGTTGGAGTCCTAAAGACAATAAGGAAATATTTACTATGGAAGAACTAATTAAAGATTTTGATCCTGCTAGAATTAGTAAAAGTCCATCAATATATGACGTTAAAAAACTTGGATGGGTTAATAGTCATTACATAAAAAAACTTTCTGATGAGGAACTATTTAATATCACATTTCCTCATTTGAAACGATATTATGATGTTTCAAACAAGGATAATACGTGGATTATGACTTTAATAAATCTATATAAAGATGAATTAAGATATGGTAAAGAAATCGTAGAACTTGCTAAAATGTTTTTTGAAGAAGAGTATTGTCTTGATGAGGAATGTATAGAGTTTATGAAACAAGAAGGTACTGATGAAGTAATTTCTAGTTTTAAGAAGGAAATTGAATTAATTGGTGATTGGTCTATCGACAATATTACACAAGCTATTAATAACGTTAAAGAAAAAACAGGTTTTAAGGGTAAGATGCTTTATATGCCTATTAGAATTAAGACAACAGGTTTTATGCATGGTCCAGAACTTGCTAAAACTATATATTTGTTTGGTTACGAAAAAATAATTAATAGATTAGGAAAATAACATAGTTTAAACACAAAAATAACATAATTTTATAATATAATTAATTGGAGGTGTGATGATGAAACTATATAACACACTAAGTAGAAAAATGGATGAATTTATTCCTCATGATAAAAATAGGGTTACAATGTATACTTGTGGACCTACGGTTTATCATTATGCTCATATTGGAAATTTGCGTTCTTATATAATGGAAGATGTACTAGAAAAGACTCTTAACTATATTGGTTATAATGTAGATAGAGTTATGAATATTACCGATGTTGGCCATCTTTCTAGCGATGCTGATACGGGCGATGATAAAATGGTTAAAGGAGCAATAAGGGAAAATAAAACAGTTTTAGAAATTGCTAAGTTTTATACTAATGCTTTCTTTGATGATTGCCGAAAACTTAATATTAAAAAGCCAGATACTGTTGTTCCTGCTACTTCGATGATAGCATATTATATCAAAATGATAGAGGGGCTAATTTCAAAAGGATATGCTTATCATAGCGGTGGTAATATCTATTTTGATACTTCTAAACTTTCTTCTTATTATGTTTTATCTAATCATAATGAGAAAGATTTAGCGATTGCTGTAAGAGATGATGTTTCAGAGGATAATAATAAAAAAAACAAGACAGATTTTGTTTTGTGGTTTACTAAATCTAAATTCCAAGATCAAGAGTTAAAGTGGGATAGTCCTTGGGGATTAGGGTATCCCGGATGGCATATTGAATGCTCTTGTATATCGCTTAAATATTTAGGCGAGTATTTAGATATTCACTGTGGTGGCGTTGATAATATTTTTCCACATCATACTAATGAAATTGCTCAAACCGAAAGTTATATCGGTCATAAATGGTGCAATTATTGGTTTCATGTTGAGCATTTAAATAATAGTCTTGGTAAAATGAGCAAGTCAAGTGGCGATTTTTTGACTGTCAACTCATTAGAAGAAAAAGGATATAATCCGCTTAGTTATCGTCTTTTATGTTTGCAAAGTCATTATAGAAAACAATTGCTTTTTAGTTATGATGTTTTAGATGGTGCTAGTGGTACTTACAATAAATTAAAAAATAAAATAAAAAAATTGGTTCCTGGTAATAATATTGATAACAATAAGGTTGAATATTATAAAAATAAGTTTATTCAAGCTCTTAGTAATGATTTAAATACGTCTATGGCAATTACTGTTTTATATGATGTTTTAAAAGATAATGATATGAATGATGATACTAAGTTATATCTAATCAATGATTTTGATAAAGTTTTATCATTAGATTTATGTGTTTTTAATGAAGAGTTAAAAGATGAAGAATTAGCTTGTTATATCCAAAATAAGATTGAGGAGAGAAATTTAGCAAAACAAAATAAAGATTATGCTAAAGCGGATAAAATTAGGGACGAATTAAAGGATAAAAATGTAATTATTAGAGATACTAGAGATGGAACTGTATATGAAATAATTAGGTAGGTGATAAAGTTGTATTTTTATGGATTTGATTATTTATTTATTATTTCTATTGCTATTGCTTTGATTGCTCAAGTATATATAAGTAGTAGTTATAGTAAATATAAAAAGGTTAAAATTACAAAAGAAATAACAGGATTTGAAGTTGCTAGAAAAATTCTCGATAAAAATGGGTTAAAAGACGTCCACGTTGTTTCAATTAATGGTAGTTTATCTGATCATTATGATCCTACTAGAAGGGTGGTTAGGCTTTCTAAAGAAGTTTTTGAAGGTAGTACTGTAGCGGCGGTAGCCGTGGCTGCTCACGAAGTGGGACATGCAATTCAGGATAAAGAAGGATATACTTTTATGCGTATCCGTTCTAAAATTGTCCCTACTGTTAATTTTTGTTCTAAGTTCGGATATATTGTATTGCTTATAGGTTGGATTTTTGGTGAACTTCAATTAGCTTATGTCGGTATCGCTTTGCTTTGTGCTACGTTGATATTTCAACTAGTTACATTACCTGTTGAATTTAATGCTTCTAAGCGTGCAAAAGAGCAGTTGGCAGAACTTCATATCGTTAATTCGGATGAGGTTGCTTCGTGCGATAATATGTTGAAATCAGCGGCATTTACGTATGTTGCCTCTTTACTAACAACATTGTTACAAATTTTAAGACTATTTTTAATGACTAGAGATAGGGACTAAAACTTAAAGTAATTTTAAGTTTTTTTCTTGCATCAAACACGAACATATGTTATTATAAAGATGGTGGTAAATATGAAAGATAGGGTAATATTACATGTCGATGTTAATAATGCTTTTTTATCATGGAGTGCAGTATGGCTTTTGAAAAATGGTTATAAAGTAGATATAAGAAATAGATTTGCGGTTATAGGCGGTGATGAGAAAAAGCGAAAAGGTGTTGTTTTGGCTAAGAGTATTCCAGCCAAACAAATGGGTATCGTTACCGGTGAAAGTTTATATTCAGCTAAGAAAAAATGTCCTAATTTAGAAATTTTTCCACCTAATTTTAAAATTTATAGTTATTTTTCTAATAAAATGTTTGCTTATTTGCAAAAATATTCTGATAAAATTGAGAGATATTCTATCGATGAGTGTTTTATTGATTATACTGATTCTGTTAAACTATTTGGCGATCCTTTGGATATTGCTTATAAAATAAAAAATGATATTAAGGAAATTTTAGGTTTTACAGTTAATGTAGGTGTAGGCAATAATAAATTATGTGCGAAGATGGCTTCGGATTTCTCTAAGCCTGATAAGGTTCACACTTTATTTTCTGATGAAATAGAGCAAAAAATGTGGCCACTACCGGTAACTGATCTTTTTATGATAGGTAAAAAAACCAGTGAAAAATTAATTAATTTAGGTATAAAGACAATATATGATTTGGCAAATACGGATAAAGATATGCTGGTAAAGATTTTTAAAAGTATGGGTAAAATGATGCATGAATATGCAAATGGGATAGATAACTCTTTAGTTGAGTATGAATATGCCGGACCTAAAAGCATTAGTTCTTCATCGGTACTTCCTTATGATTGCGATAATAAAGAAGAACTTTTAAAGGTAGTGAGAAGCTTGTCAATAGATGTTGGTAAGAGACTTAGGAAACAATCCAAGTCTGCTTCCTGTGTGTATATATCAATAAAGTATGCTGATTTTAGCAAGAATAGTAAACAATTAAAACTAGATAGAGAAATTAATTCTGATAATGATTTATACAATCATTTTGTTAAGCTTTTCAATAGTCTTTGGAATCTTGAACCGGTTAGAAATATATGCGTTGGAGTTAGTAATTTCAAAAATACTGGGGAGTTACAGTTATCTTTGTTTGAAAATAATGTAAAAATAGAAAAAGAAAATGATGTACAAAATATTGTTGATAGCTTAAGGGAAAAATTTGGTAATGATAAAATTATTTATGCTGATATGATAAGAAAAAAATGATATAATATTAATTGTTAGAAAGAGTGAGATTAATGAACGAGAATATAATTAAGGAAATTGCGATAGCATTAAATATAAAAAATAATCAAGTTTCAAGCGTTTTAAAACTTTTAAATGATGGAAATACTGTTCCTTTTATTGCTAGGTATAGAAAAGAAGCAACCGGTAATTTAGATGAAGAACAAATTAGAAAAATTAATGAGGTTTATGAATATCAAGTAAACTTATTAAAGAGAAAAGAAGATGTAATTAGACTTATCGATGAAAAAGGTCTTTTGACCGATGAAATTAAAAATAATATTATGAAATGTGAAAAATTAGTAGAAGTAGAGGATTTATATAGGCCTTATAAAGAAAAAAAGAAAACTAAAGCTACGGAAGCTATTAATAATGGACTTGAGCCTTTAGCTAAGATAATTATGAGTTTTCCTCTTGATTTAACCGATGCTACTGTTAATAAGTTTATTAATGATAAAGTAAAAACTTATGACGATGCTATTGTGGGAGCTAAATATATTATTAGCGAATGGATAAGCGATAATGCTTATTATAGAAGATGGATAAGAAATTTTATTTATAATAATGGGACTATAGTTAGCGAGAAGAAGAAAAAAGCTACTGATGATACTATGATTTATGAGATATATTATGATTATAGCGATAAAATTAAATCTTTAAAACCCCATAGAATTTTAGCCTTAAATAGAGGCGAAAAGGAAGGCGTTTTATCGGTTTCTTTATTAGCGGATGATGATAAAATAATTTCTTATTTAGAAAGTAAGATAATTAAAAACGATAAATCTGTTGTTTTGAATTATGTCAAAGATGCGATTAAGGATAGTTATAAAAGGTTAATTAAACCTAGTATCGAAAGAGAAATAAGAAGTGAGTTAACTTTGATAGGTGAACAACAAGCAATAGATGTTTTTTCTAAAAATTTAGAGAAATTATTACTTCAACCACCAATGAAGGAAAAAACAGTTTTAGGATTAGATCCAGCATATAGGACTGGTTGTAAATTAGCGGTTGTAAATAGCAATTCTAAGGTTTTAGATATTTCGGTTATATATCCTCATGAGCCTAAAAATATGTGGGAAGAAAGCAAACAAAAGATAAAGGATTTGGTAGAAAAATATAATGTTTCAATAATTGCTATAGGTAATGGAACGGCTTCTAGAGAAAGTGAGGCTTTGGTAGCTGAGACGATTGGTGAGATTAAAAATAGAGAAGTAAAATACGCTATTGTTAATGAAGCGGGCGCTTCTGTATATTCTGCTTCTAAATTAGCTATTTCGGAATTTCCTTCTTTACAAGTTGAACAAAGGAGTGCTATTAGTATAGCTAGAAGATTACAAGATCCTTTGGCGGAGCTTACTAAAATAGATTCTAAGAGCATCGGTGTCGGCTTGTATCAACATGATGTAAATGAAAAGAAATTAGATGAATCTTTAGACTTTGTTGTTTCTAAAGCAGTTAATAATGTTGGTGTTAATATCAATACAGCTTCTTTTTCTATTTTAAAATATGTTTCTGGTCTTACTAAAAGTGTTATTGATAAAATACTTGCTTATAGAGAAGAAAATGGAAAAATCAATTCTAGGGAAGAATATAGAAAAATCAAAGGAATTAGTGATAAAGTTTATGAACAGTCTGTTGGTTTTATTAGGATAATTAATGGTAATAATGTGTTAGATGTTACACCGATACATCCGGAAAGTTACGATAAAGCTTTAGAACTTATCGATGGTTTAGGATGCTCTACTAATGATATCGGCGCTGATAAGATGTTAGAGAAATTAGATAATTTAGATATTCCTTTTTGGTCTTCTAAGCTAGCAATAGATGAATATACTTTGGAAGATATTGTTCAAGCACTAAAACAACCTACTAGAGATTATCGGGATGATTTTGCTGCACCGATTTTAAGAAGTGATATTCTTAAAATAGAAAATTTGAAAAACGGGATGAAATTGCAAGGGACAGTAAGAAATGTTGTTGATTTTGGAGCATTTGTTGATATTGGATTAAAAAATGATGGCCTCGTTCATATTTCGCAAATGTCTAATGACTATATAAAGCACCCTTTGGATGTTGTTTCTGTTGGTGATATTGTGGATTGTTACGTTAAAGATATTAATCTGGAAAAAGGTAAGGTTCAATTATCTTTTTTGGAAAAATAAAATATTTTTTCTTAAAAAAAACATTTATAAAATGCTTGGCTATTTATACATCAATTTTATATTGATGTTTTATTTTTCTCTTTTAATACGGGCATTTGCAAGCATTTTTCTGTTTCTTAATGTAATGTTGGATAAAAATATTTTTTTCTTCGGAAAAAATAAAATTAAAAAATGTAAATATTAAAATAAAAGTAAAAAAAGTTAAAAAAAACATTGACATAATATGTTCGTTTTGGTATGATATTCTTACCAATAGAATATAGGTGGGATAGTATGAATGATATTTGCGAAGAACAAGTTTTATCTGATTTAGTTGTTGTAAAAAGAAGCGGTCAGAGAGTTTCTTTTAACGGAACTAAGATAGCTATTGCAATAAAAAAAGCTTTTGATAATGTTGATGTAGATATTTCTTTAAAAAAGGTAAATAAAGTATATGAAGATGTGCTTTGTTATATAAAAAATAATTATGCGACTAGGAAAACAATTAATGTTGAAGATATTCAAGATATTATTGAAACAAAATTAAAAGAAAACAAATTTTATGATGTCTATCAAGCTTTTAGTGATTACCGTATTAAAAGAGCGGCATCAAGGAAGGCTTTTAGTATAAAACAACAACATAAATTTGTTAGGGCGATAGAAAGAATTATTAATGAAAATAAAAGCGTAATAGGAAAACCTAACGATATATTATTAGATTTTGGGAAAACAATTTCTTGTGAGTATACAAAAGCTTATGTTTTGGATAATAAATTTGTTAGAGCTCACGATGATGGAAGTATTTATATTCATAATTTAGATTATTTTAATTTAGGCAATTTATCTTCTACTCATTTAAAATTTGATAATGTGATTAATAATAATTTTCCCTTAGATTTAATACAAATGGCAATTAATGCAAAATCAGAAATCGATGGTGAAATAACTTTATCTAAATTCGATTATATTTTAGTGCCAGAGTTAATTTCTAGATTTAAGAGTGAACTCAAGAATGCAATAGAAGCTTATCTTAATATTGAAGGCTTTTGTGAGTATGTAGATGTTAGCAAAATTGAAGAATTAATCGATAAAGAAAATACTCTTAATATAAATATAGATGTTTTTGATTCTATATTATTAAATAAAAGAGTGAAAGAATTGATTGTTTTGGCTTACAATACTAGTTATAAAAAAACTATTGAGTGGTTATCTGCTGGAATTAAACAACTACTTTTACACTTAAATAATAATTTTCAAGAAAATAAAAAATATTCAATAAGCCTTGGCACAAATGATAGCTATGAAGGTAATCTAATTAATAATTGCTATGTTAAACAGTTGCTGGAAGTTGATTATTTAGAAAATCTTACGACAATATTCAAAATAAGAAAAAACAATAATATGGAATTATATAATAAGATTGTTGAAACAATAGAAAGTGCAAAAAATGTAGCTTTATCATTTATTGAATCTTCTTATAACGATGATGCCGAAAATGAAGTTGAATATTTTAGTAACGGTAGAAGAATATTTGAAAATGAACTATATGATAGTAGAAGTTCTATTGGAAGAATGATTGTGGCGTCGGTTTCTGTTAATATGGGACGTCTTGGGTTTGAGTATAAAAATAAAAATTTAAAAGATTTTTATCTTGAATTTGACGGAATGTTGGAACTTGCAAAAAATGTTCTTTTATCTATATTTGAAAATATGGGAAATAAGTATAAAGAAAATTATCGTTTTGTTTTCAATAATAATATTTTAGATGATGATAAGTTGGAAAATGGTCAAAAAATTAGAAAGATTTTAAAAAAAGGTGCTTTGAATATTGAATTGGTAGGCCTTTTTGAATGTGTAATAAATTTGGAAGAAGATTTGGCAAAACAAAAAGAATTACTTTTAAAGATATTAAAATTTGCAAATGAAAAGGTGAGTAAATTTATTGATGAAAGCCGTTTGAACTTTATAATTAGTGAGACTAGTAAGAGCCGTCCTTTAAAAAAACTAATGGATTTGGATAAAGCAATTTATGGAATAAAAAAAGGTGTTAGTGATAAACCTAATTATTCTAGAATAGATAGACTTTTTAATTATAAGGATGATATAAATAATGATTTTAAATATATAGGCAAATATCAAAAAATGCTTTCTGGTGGCTGTTTAATTGAAATTGAACTACCTAAGAATATATCTTGTAATAAGATTTCTGATATGATTAATTTGGCAATAGATAGTGATATTGGCTTTTTGAAAATAATGGTGAAGAGGTAATTTAAGTATGACGATTAGTGGTATGGAGAAGTTGACGTTGTTAGATTATCCTGCTAATACGGCTTGTTTGATATTTACACAAGGATGTAATTTTAGATGTCCATTTTGTCATAATAAAAATTTGCTTATGGATACAAATGGTGATGGGATAATTGATGAAAATGAGGTATTGAATTATTTAAAAAAAAGAAAGGGACTTGTTGATGGAATCTGTATAAGTGGTGGGGAACCTTTGTTACAGAGAGATATTGAGAGTTTTATAAAGAAAATAAAGGAAATTGGTGTTAAGGTTAAGCTTGATACAAATGGTAGTAATCCTCAAAAATTAAAAAAATTAATTGATATGGGACTTATTGATTATGTTGCTATGGATATTAAGAATGATTTTTCTAATTATGATAAAACTTCTGGTGTTGATAATATTAATATTGAAAATATAAAGAAGAGTATTGATATTTTAGAAAATTCAAATATTGAATATGAATTTAGAACTACAGTAGTTAAGGAATTACATAGTATTACACAATTAGAGCATATATGTGAATATATTGGACCTAATGCTAGATATTATATTCAAAATTATCGTGATTGTAGTAATGTTTTGCAATCTGGACTTAATGGTTTTAGTGAAAAAGAACTTTTTGATATTCAAAATATATTAAATATGAAATACCCTAACGTAACAGTTAGAGGAATATAAATTTATACAAATTAGAAGGGATGGAAATAAAAATATGTATAAAGTTAGAAAAAGAGAAGGAAAGATAGTTAGCTTTGATATTCAAAAGATATCTGAGGCTATAAAGAAGGCTTTTGATGCCGAAGGAAAAAATTATGATGATGGAGTGGTTGATTTTTTAGCACTTAAGGTAACTGCAGATTTTGAACCTAAGATAGAAAACAATATAGTTAATGTTGAAGATATTCAAGATAGCGTTGAGTCTGTTTTGATTAAGGCTGGTTATGCTGAAGTGGCTAAGGCTTATATTCTATATAGAAGATTGCATGATAAAATGCGTAATATGAAATCTACTGTATTAGATTATAAGGATGTTGTTAATAGCTATGTAAATGTAACTGATTGGAGAGTTAAGGAAAATTCTACCGTTACATATTCAGTTGGAGGACTTATTTTAAGTAACTCTGGAGCGATAACTGCTAATTATTGGTTATCTGAAGTTTATGATGATGAGATTGCTAATGCTCATCGTAACTGTGATTTGCATTTGCACGATTTATCAATGTTAACTGGTTATTGTGCTGGGTGGAGTTTAAAACAATTAATTCAAGAAGGGTTAGGTGGAGTTCCTGGAAAAATAACTTCTTCACCAGCAAGACACTTGTCTACATTGTGTAATCAAATGGTAAATTTCTTGGGTATTATGCAAAATGAATGGGCTGGAGCGCAAGCGTTTTCATCATTTGATACTTATCTAGCACCTTTTGTTAAAATTGATAATTTATCTTATAAAGAAGTTAAACAATGTATTCAATCATTTGTTTATGGGGTTAATACACCTAGTAGATGGGGAACACAAGCACCATTTACTAATATTACATTAGATTGGACTGTACCTAATGATTTAGCAGAGTTAAATTGTATAATAGGTGGTAAGGAAGTTGACTTTAAATATAAAGATTGTCAAAAAGAAATGGATATGGTAAATAAAGCATTTATTGAAGTTATGATCGAGGGGGATGCAAATGGAAGAGGTTTCCAATATCCAATTCCTACATATTCAATAACAAGGGATTTTAACTGGGCAGAAACAGAAAATAATAAATTACTTTTTGAAATGACTGCAAAATATGGTACACCTTATTTTTCAAATTATGTTAATAGTGATATGGAACCTAGCGATGTTCGTAGTATGTGCTGTCGTTTAAGATTGGATTTAAGAGAATTAAGAAAGAAATCTGGAGGATTTTTTGGCAGTGGAGAATCTACAGGCTCTATTGGAGTTGTAACTATTAATATGCCTAGAATTGCTTATTTATCAAAAGATGAAAAGGATTTTTATACAAGATTAGAAAAAATAATGAATATTGCTGCTAGAAGTTTAAAAATCAAAAGAAATGTTATAACAAAATTATTGAACGAAGGATTGTATCCTTATACTAAGAGATATTTAGGTACATTTAATAATCATTTTTCTACAATCGGTTTGGTTGGAATGAATGAAGCATGTTTGAATGCTAAATGGATTAAGGAAGATTTGACACACGAAGAAGCACAAGAATTTACTAAAGATGTTCTTAACTTTATGCGTGAAAAATTATCTGATTATCAAGAAGAATATGGTGATTTATATAATTTAGAGGCTACTCCAGCTGAGTCAACCACGTATCGTTTAGCTAAAAACGATAAGAGTAAGTACCCTGATATTATTACAGCTTCTGAATGTGATGAAACACCTTATTATACAAATAGTTCACATTTACCTGTCGGATATACAAGTGATATTTTTGAAGCGTTAGATATCCAAGATGAATTACAAACATTATATACTTCCGGTACTGTATTTCACGCATTTTTAGGAGAAAGATTAACCGATTGGAAGACTGCTGCTAATTTGGTTAGAAAAATAGCTGAAAATTATCGTTTACCATACTATACTATTTCACCAATTTATTCGGTATGTAAGACGCATGGATACATTGTTGGAGAGGTTAACAAATGTCCTAAGTGTGGAGAAGAAACAGAAGTTTATAGTAGAATTACTGGTTACTATCGTCCGGTTAAAAATTGGAATGATGGTAAAGCTCAAGAATATAAAAAGAGAAAGTCTTATGATTTGAATTGTTCTAAAATGAAAAAGGAAAAGAAGGAAAAAGTAGAAAATGGTGTGTTCTTATTTGGTACTAAGACTTGTCCTAATTGTAAGATGGCACAAAAATTATTAGAAAAGGCTAAAGTTGATTATAAATTTATTGATGCTGAGGATAATCCTGATATGACTAAAAAATATTCTGTTAAACAAGCACCTACTTTAGTTATAATCGATGGTAAGGATGTAACAAATGTTGTTAATTTATCTAATATAAAAAAATATATAGAAGTATTTAAAATTTAGGTGATATTAATGTATGACGTTATTGTTATTGGTTGTGGTCCTGCTGGGATGACTTCGGCCATATATGCAGCTAGAGCTAATAAAAAGGTTTTAATATTAGAAAAGGATTCAATAGGGGGGCAGATTGCTTCTTCTCCCCTTGTTGAAAATTATCCCGGTTATACTAAAATTAGTGGTAGTGAATTAACAAACAATATGTTCGAACAAGTAAGTAATTTGGGAATAG
>OLRV01001201.1_pt1 | contig 22742 bp, 20 predicted proteins | sample 1672421 | NCBI WGS metagenome assembly OLRV01 (sample SAMEA3136684, study PRJEB25190) | human gut metagenome | biome: human gut; feature: human-associated habitat; material: faeces | place: Austria | collected 2013
CTGCGGACGCTTCTGATGATGGTAGGAATTAATCAGCTTATTTATAGCTTTCGATCATGGCCTTGAAGGCGGGCAGGCTGCGCTGGATCATGTCATTGGCCACGCAGTAGCTCAGGCGGAAATAGCCGGGGCAGCCGAAACCGTCTGCGGGCACTACCAGCAGGTTGTGCTCCAGCTTGGCCTTCTCGGAGAAAGCGTTGGCATCGCCGTTGGGGGCCTTGACGAACAGGTAGAACGCGCCGTCGGGCTTGGCGCACTCATAGCCCATTTCACGCAGGCTGCTGTACAGCAGGTTGCGGTTCTCGTCGTAAGCCACCAGATCGGGGCGCTCCTCAGCGCAGTACTCGATGACCTTCTGCATCAGCGTGGGCGGGCAGACGTGACCCATGATACGGGCGGCACCGGCGATGGCGGCATACACCGCGTCGGCGTCGTCAGCGAAGCCGGGGACGTACACATAGCCGATACGCTCGCCGGGCAGGGACAGGGACTTGGAGTAGGAGTAGCAGACGATGGTGTTCTTGTACAGGCAGGGGATGAAGGGAACCTTCACGCCGCCATACACCAGCTCACGGTAGGGCTCGTCGGCGATGATGTAGATGGGGTGGCCGTACTCGGCGCTCTTGCGCTCCAGCAGAGCGGCCAGACCCTTCAGCGTCTCCTCGGTGTACACAACGCCGGAGGGGTTGTTGGGGGAGTTGATGATGATGCCCTGGGTGTTCTTGGTGATGCGCTTCTCCACCTCATCCAGATGGATCTGGAACGCCTTGGTGTCGGCGGGGACGACCACCAGCTTGCCGCCGTTGGCGTTGACGAAGGGGCGATACTCGGGGAAGAAGGGGGCGACAGCCATGATCTCGCTGTCAGCGTCCACGATCAGCGCCTTGATAATGGAGATCAGGGCGGGAGCGGCGCCGCAGGTAAAGAACAGCTCGCTGGCCTTCACATCCAGACCGAAGCGATTGGCCAGATCCTTGGCCACGGCAGCGCGGGCGGTATCGAAGCCGGCAGCCATGGAATAGCCGTGCAGCTTGATGGAATCCATCTCGTCCACGAGCTTCTTGATGGACTCGTTGACCTTCTTGGGGGCGGGAATGCTGGGGTTGCCCAGAGAATAGTCGTACACCTTGTCAGCGCCCACCTTGGCGGCCTGCTCCAGACCGTAGGCGAACAGCTGGCGGATGACGGAGGGCGCCGTACCCAGATTGTAGTATTCCTGATTTACCATAACATAATCTCCTCTTTTACGTTATTGTACTATGTCCACACCGCGCTGCGGCAGTCGAACCATACTTATGATAGGCGTTGCCGTGATAATTGTCAAGTATTTATCAAACAAGCCAAGAAAATTTGTTAAAATCGTAGCGAGACGAAACAATTTCTTGTGCAATACGCCATTACGCCAGCTTCATGCGGCTGGAAAGGACGCTGCCCAGAGCGATGGATGCCAGTTTGGAGTAGGCGCTGTCGGCGCGGCTCACCAGCACGATGGGCACCTTGGCGCCCAGAATGATGCCGGCGTTTTTGGCGTTGCCGAACAGGTTGGCCGCTTTGCCGATGCCGTTGCCTACCTCATAGTTGGGTACCAGCAGGATGTCCGCCTTGCCTGCGCCGGGGGCGGTGTAGTGCTTGTGGCGGCAGGCCTCTTCGCTCACCGCCAGATCCAGGGCCACGGGGCCGCACACGTCCATGTTGTACTTTGCCCAGCGGTCGGTCATCTTGCTGAGAGCATCGGCGTCCACGGTGGACTGTACCTTGGGATTCACCTGCTCGGCGCCGCACACGCAGGAGGCGTTGATATGCTCATAGCCCAGCGCCTGCAGCACCATAGCGGCGTTCTCCAGAATGTCCGCCTTCTTCTCCAGATCGGGGAAGGTGTTCACGCCGCCGTCGGTCAGCACCAGCATACGACCCAGCGCGGGGATCTCGTACAGCATGCAGTGGGTGGTCAGATGCTGGGTACGCAGACCATGCTCCTTATTGAAAACAGCACGCATCAGGTCGGCGGTGCCCAAAATGCCCTTCATCAGGAAGTTGGCCTTACCCTCGGCGCACAGCGCCACGGCCTTGGCCGCGCAGTCCTGATCGGTGTCGCCGGCGATGATCTCGTAGTCGGCGGGGTTCTCGCCCAGTGCGGTAAGCATGGCGCTGATCTCGTCCACATGTCCCACCAGAATGGGCGTGGCGATGCCCTCCTTACGAGCCTCCACCACCGCCTCGATCACGGGCTGGTCGTGAGCGGCTGCCACGGCGATGACACCGGTGGTGCCGCCCTTGGCGGCGGCGATGATGCCGTCAATGGTATGTATCATGCTGATCGTCCTCCTGCACAGTTTCTTTTGCTATTTAAAGCAATATACGCGCCTGAACCGGCACTTTTTCCAGTCATATTATACAACATCCCGGCGGCACCGTCAACGGAAAACCGAAGCATTCAGTGAAAGAAATTCCCATAACCTATCAGACTTTCCCGCAGCCGCTCCGGGGTTGACGCGGGGAGGGAAATAGGCTATATTGTATGGGTATATTCAACATGAGGTGACACATGAAACAGATCAAGACTTGGACGCTGGCGTTTACCTACGTCGGCTGTTTTTTGGGCGCGGGCTTTATCTCCGGGCAGGAGCTTTGGCAGTTTTTCGGCGCCTTCGGCAACTGGGGCTATGTGGGCTTTGCGCTGGCGACGCTGCTGTTTGTGGTCATCGGCGTTCTGTTTATCCGCCTGACGCAGATGACCCGCTGCTCCGATATGGATCAGCTGCTGGTGCCGTGGGATATCAAATGGCTGCGGGCGGCCTCCGGCGCCATCGGCGCGGTATTTCTGTTCTTTGTGGTGGTGTCCATGTCCGCCGGTGTGGGCGCCATGCTGACGCAGCTGTTCGGCGTTCCCACCTGGCTGGGCAGCGCCGTGTTCATGCTGCTGGTGTTCCTGACGGCGCTGCTGGGCGTCAGCGGTATGGTGAACGCCTTCTCCGCCCTGATCCCGCTGCTGGTGCTGGCCACGATGGGCTTTGCCATCGCCGCATGGTGTACCTTCGGCACGGAGGGCATCCTGCGCCTGGCGTATACCAATAGCAACCCGCTGATGCCCAATTGGGGCATTGCCACCATGACGTTCGTGGCCTACAACATTCTGGGCGGCATCGGCATCATGTCCCCGGTGGGGCAGTATGTCCGGGAGAAGAGGCATATCTACGGCGGTATCATCATCGCCGGCCTTATGCTGCTGGTGGTGGCGGGGAGCATCCTCACCAGTCTGGCAGCCTATCCGGAGGCGGTGCAGGCGGAGCTGCCCATGGTGGCACTGGCCAGCCATCTGAACGGCACGATGGGCACCATTTACGGCATCATGCTGCTGGTGGCCATGTTCTGCAACGCGCTGGCAAGTCTGGTGGGACTGAGCGCCTACATCGAGCAGAAATCCGCCCTTGTCCGCACCCACAAGAAGGTCGTCCTGCTGGCCATCAGCGTGCTGGCATGGGCGGGCAGTCTGCTGGGCTTTGCGGAGATCATCGGAACCGTCTACCCCGTCTTTGGTTATATCAGCGTGGCGTTTCTGGTGTTTATGGTCATCCACTTCTGCCGCGCCAGAAAGCAGGAAAAGGAAACGGCTGAAAAGTAAAAACGCTTTACAGAAAAAACACTCCTCTGCCATACGGCAGAGGAGTGTGAGACTGTCGAAAAAGCCTGTCATTGCGAGCCAGTCCGCAGACTGGCGTGGCAATCCGTTTCCAAAACGCATAAGTCCTGCACTTTTCCACAGATTCCCAGCTAAAAGGTTACGGATGCCCACACCAGTGACCGTGTCACTGGCGCGGGAATCCGTTCCCCGTACAGCGGGGACATTTTTCGCCCTTTTGGAACCTTTTTCCACCCCGCTGCGTCCAACCGACAGGCAACGAACTTGTTCAAAATATTTTCATATCTTTCCTGTTGCCATTTTGTAACTATTTATATATAATGGTATTTGTGGTCGGGTTTGGCCACAATATGTTGCACTTTGCCGAACAGGAGCGCTGCTATGATTCGATTGATAGATGCAGAGAAGATATACGACAACGGGACCCACGCCCTGAAGGGCGTCTCCTTTACCGTGGACGACGGGGAATTCGTCTTTCTGGTGGGACCCTCCGGCTCCGGAAAATCCACCATCATCAAGCTGCTCACCGGCGAGGTGGTGCCCACCTCCGGCCGCGTCATGGTCAACGGCTTCTCCATGAGCCGTATTGCCGACCGGCAGCTGCCTTACATGCGCCGCACTATCGGCGTTATCTTTCAGGATTTTCGCCTTATCGCCAATAAGACCGTCCGCGACAATCTGGCGCTGGCCATGCGCGCCGTGGGCGCGTCGCCCCGTGAGCTGAAAAACCGCATCCCCTATGTGCTGGAGCTGGTGGGACTGGCCGACAAGGAGAACTGCTACCCCGACCAGCTGTCCGGCGGCGAGCAGCAGCGCGTGGCCATCGCCCGCGCGCTGGTGAACAACCCCTCCACAGTGGTAGCTGACGAGCCCACCGGCAACCTGGATCCCGCCCGCTCTCTGGAGATCATGACGCTGCTGGAGCGCATCAACGCGCTGGGCACCACCGTCATCGTCGTCACCCACGAGCGGGGACTGGTCAACCACTTCAACAAGCGCATTATCCTGCTGAACGACGGCCTTGTGATCGGGGACGGCATGGGCAGCTATGAGGTATGACACATGAAGCATGATTTCAAGTTTTTCGTCAAAGAGGGCGCCGGCAACATGTTCTCCCATGGGTTCATGTCCTTTGCCGCCATCGGTGTCACCGTGGCCTGTCTGCTGATCATGGGCACCTTCACGCTGGTGGCCTACAACGCCAACCGGAATCTGGCCGACCTCCAGCAGGAGAACGCCATCGTCGCCTTTGTGGACGAGACGCTGACCGAGCCGGAGGCACGCGCCCTCCAGACCCAGATAGAGGCCACCGGCAACGTGGCTGACTGCACCTTCGTCACCCGCACCGAGGCTCGCGACGCCTATGTGGAGAAATACGATGACTCCGACGTGTACGGCGACCTGGATCCCACCGTGTTCCGCCACCGCTTTGTGATCCACGTCACCGACCCCGACCGCATCATGGAGACGCGCACCGCCGTGGAGAATATCCCCGGCATCGCCAAGGCACGGGCGGACGAGGCCGTGGCCAACGGCTTCACCACCGTCCGCAATGTGGCCGGTGTCATCTCCATCGCCCTCATCGCCATATTGCTGCTGGTGTCCGTGTTCATCATCTCCAACACCATCAAGCTCACCACCTTCGACCGCCGGGACGAGATCGCCATCATGAAGATGGTGGGCGCCACCAACGGGTTCATCCGCTGGCCGTTCGTATACGAGGGGCTGCTGCTGGGTCTGTTCAGCGCCGTCATCGCCTTCGGCCTTCAGTGGGGGCTGTACGCCGCTGTTGCGCAGGGCATTGCCAATTCCGATTCCCTGCAGATCCTGAACGTGGTGCCCTTCACCGAAATATGGTACTATGTGGCGCTGGTATTTCTGGGAGCCGGCATCCTTGTGGGCGTAGGCGGCAGCCTGACTGCCATCCGCCGCTTCCTCCGTGTCTGAGAAAGGAGATCACGCATGAAATCCGCAAAACGCATCCTCTGCGCTTTTCTGGCCGTTCTGACCCTGCTGACGCTGGCGGCTGCCGGCTCCGTCCGCCCTGCCTACGCCGCCAAGACTGCGGCGGAGCTGGAGGAGGAGCAGCGCAAGGCCGCCCAGATCGCCGCACTGGAGCAGAAGAAGAAGGAGCAGCAGGAAAAGCTCAAGGAGCTGGAAAAGCAGATCGCCGAGGCCAGGGCCAAGAAAGAGGACGTCATGGTCACCAAGAATCTGCTGGATCAGCGCAACCAGCTGCTGCTGGAGCAGATCGACGACACCCAGAACCAGATCGACGATGCCGCCGCCCAGATCGCCCGCTACGAGCTGCTGGAGCAGGAGCAGTACGAGCTGTTCTGCCAGCAGGTGCGCAGCGAGGAGGAGCGCGGCAGCCTCAGCTATCTCTCCGTTCTCTTCAAGGCCACCAGCATGGCCGACCTGCTCAACCGCATGGAATTCGTCAATGAGGTAGCCGAGTACAACAAGACCCTCATCGCCGCCATGAAGGAGACGCGGGAGAACATCAAGGCCGAGAAGGCGGAGATGGAGGCCAAGGAGACCCAGCTGAGTGAGCAGCAGGACGAGCTGCAGGGCAAGCTGGACGAGACCACCAAGCTGATGAACGAGTACGCCGCCGACCAGAAAGCGTTGGAGCAGATGCATGCGGCAGAGGAAAAGGCGGCAGACGAGATCGATGCGCAGATCGCAAGGCTGATTGCCGACTCCGACGTGGTGCCCGGCTCCGAGGGCTTTATCTGGCCGGTAAGCACCAGCAAGATGATCAGCTCGCCTATTGGCTCCCGTGTAGCGCCCGGCGGCTTCGGCAGCACCAACCATAAGGGCGTGGACATCTGCAACGTGGGCTATACCAGCAGCGTCTACGCTACCAAGAGCGGCCGTGTGCTGCTGACCAACTCCAGCGGCTGGGGCGGCGGCTACGGCAACTACGTGGTCATCGACCACGGCGGTGGCCTGACGACGCTGTATGCCCACATGAGTGTGGTCAAGGTCTCTCCGGGCGACACCGTGTCGCAGGGGACGGTTATCGGCGTCACCGGCAACACCGGCGCCTCCACCGGCCCCCACCTTCACTACGAGGTACGCACGACTACCATTGTGAACGGCAAAAGCGTGACGGTGTACCAGAACCCTCTGAACTACCTGCCCGGCTATATCGCTGCGTGGTAAAACCGCATATCCTGACCCCTGTCCCATATAATAGTGGGACAGGGGTCTTTGCTGTGCGCGGCGAACCTCTTATCTCGTTTTGTAGGGGCGGACGACTCTGTCCGCCCCGGATGACCGCCGAAAGGAACTTCCATGCTTGTTTACATAACTTCCGGACAGAAAACGGATATTACCACCATCAACATGGACGGTCTGCCCCTTCATCACCTGTCTGTGGGAAGGGGCTATCTCGCCCGCCGCCGGGCTGTTCGGTGGCTGCGTGAGCTGCATGCCTCCGGCGTCCGCCGCTGCGTCTGCGCCGATGCTGCCCTCCTGCCGCTGGCAGAACAGGTAGACATAACGCCATATCCCGTCCTGCCGCTGCGCCTTGCCCTGCTGGACGGCCTGCTGGATGTCCTCTGTCCCGGCGGCCTGCAAAACGCCGCCGTTTTGCTGCGCTGTGGCAGGGGAGGGGAGGCCGCTGCCCGCGCCGCCGCGCCTGTTCTCGCCCGCCGCGCCCGGTATCTGTCGCTGGACGACCCACCCCACCTGCTGGCGCAGGAGCTGCTGTACCGCTGGGGCGTCTCGCCCGGCGACGGCGGCCGCCCTGCGGCGCTGACCGTCCTCTGCGGCGACTGTCCGCCGCCGGAGGCCGCGCCGGTGCTGTACCTCTCCGATGACTGCGCCGCCCGCCAGCAGCTCCTCTGGACATCTCTCCGCATGCCCGCACCCCAGCCGCCGGCGGCGGAGCAGCTGGCCGCCGCGCTGCTGGATGCCGGAAAATGGTTCCCATCGGACATTCATATCACTTCCTTGCTTGACATACACACCAAAAGTCACTATAATGCAACGTGACATATTGTTTTTATCCCGCACGACGGGTATTCTTTTAGCAGAAAGGGACATGCAGCATGGCAAAGGAATTCAAAATGAGCCAGGCTCGTTACGACGAGCTGAAGCAGGAGCTGGATTACAGCAAAACCACCCGCGCCGACGAGGTAGCGGAGCTGATCAAGGAGGCCCGCGGCTTCGGCGACCTCAGCGAGAACAGCGAGTATGACGAGGCGAAGAACGAGCAGGGCAAGCTCTACTCCCGCATCGCCGAGCTGGAGGACATCCTTCTCCACGCCGTTATCGTGGACGAGAGCGAGATGGACTCCGACAAGATCTCCATCGGGTGCCTGGTCACCGTCACCAATATGGACACACGAAAGCAGCTGCCCGCCTATAAGATCGTCGGCTCTCAGGAGGCCGACGTGATGAGCCGCGCCATCAGCGAGGACTCACCCTTTGGCAAGGCGCTGATGGGCCGCAAGGCGGGCGAGGAAGTGACCGTGGAGGCGCCCAGGGGCGTGATCCACTACCGTGTTGACAAGATTGAACGCTGACCACCGCCGTCACCGGCGGTAACGATACAAAGGAGGCTGCACTATGGCAGACGAAACCAACCGCAACGTGACCGAACAGCCCCAGGACATGGGTGAGCTGCTGCGCATCCGCCGCGACAAGCTGAAGGCGCTGCAGGACGAGGGACGCGATCCCTTTACCATTACCAAGTTCGACGTCACCCACCACACCCAGGATATCAAGGACAACTTTGACGCGCTGGAGGGCAAGCCCGTTTCCGTGGCCGGCCGTCTGATGAGCAAGCGCGGCATGGGCAAGGTGTCCTTCTGCGACCTGCAGGATAAAACCGGCCGCATCCAGCTCTACGCCCGCAAGGACGAGATGGACGCGGACAACTACGACCGCTTCAAGAAGTACGACATCGGCGACATCGTCGGCGTCAACGGCGAGGTGTTCCGCACCCAGCGGGGCGAGATGTCCGTCCGTGCCCACGATATTACCCTGTTGAGCAAGTCCCTGCGCCCCCTGCCGGAGAAGTTCCACGGCCTGACCGACAAGGAGATCCGCTACCGCCAGCGCTACGTTGACCTGATCACGAACCCCGAGAGCAAGCGGAACTTCGAGATCCGCAGCCGCTTCGTGGCGTTCCTGCGCCGCTATCTGGACAGTCTGGGCTTCATGGAGGTGGAGACGCCTGTCCTCAGCCCCATTGCCGGCGGCGCCAACGCCCGCCCCTTCATCACCCACCACAACGCGCAGGACATCGACATGTACATGCGCATCGCCACCGAGCTGCACCTGAAGCGGCTCATCGTGGGCGGCATGGAGCGCGTGTACGAGGTGGGACGCATCTTCCGCAACGAGGGCATGGACACCAAGCACAACCCGGAATTCACCACCTGCGAGCTGTACCAGGCCTACACCAACCTGGATGGCATGATGGACATTCTGGAGGGCATCCTCACCGGTGCCGCCAAGGAAATTCTGGGCACCTATCACATCAAGTGGCTGGGTCACGACATCGACCTGACCCCCTCCTGGCAGCGTGTCACCATGGCCGACGCAGTGAAGAACGTCACCGGCGCGGACTTCATGGCCTGCATCGGCGACGCCGACAAGGGCGTGGAGCTGGCCAAGAGCGTGGGCGTGGACATGGACGGCGTGCCCCACACCTGGGGCAACGCCCTGTACGAGACGTTCGACCAAAAGGTGGAGGAGACGCTGGTGCAGCCCACCTTCATCACCATGTACCCCGTGGAGGTCAGTCCGCTGGCCAAGCGCAGCCCCACCCAGCCGGAGCTGACGGAGCGCTACGAGATGTTCATCTGCGGCTGCGAGATGGGCAACGCCTTCTCCGAGCTGAACGACCCCATCGACCAGTATGAGCGCTTCAAGGCGCAGGCCGCCAAGCGCGCCAACGGCGACGAGGAGGCCGACATGATGGACGAGGACTTTGTGATGGCGCTGGAGTACGGTATGCCGCCCACCGGCGGCCTGGGCTTCGGCATCGACCGCTGCGCCATGATGCTCTGCGGCACCGACTCCATCCGCGACGTGATCCTGTTCCCGACTATGAAGCCGCTGGACAACTGAAATGGCTGAAAACGCCCCTGCGCCAAAGCGGCGCGGGGGTGTTTTTTCTGTCCCCCACTTGCCAAATGCCGCACCGGATAGTATACTTAGCACATAACATCCCGGCGCGGTGCGTACAGTAGCACAGGCGCGAAGGAGGAGACTATGTACACCATCAACGACCTTTATGATCTGACACATACACTGGCGGGGGACTACCTGGCCCGCTTTACCTATCCCTGGGAGGCGCTCTCCGACCTGGCGGACTGCATTCGTGCGCTGGGCGCACAGCTGGACAGCGAATATCTGCCCTTTGGCCCGGAGGTGTGGGTGCACCGGACGGCGCACGTCGCGCCCACGGCGTCCATCACCGGCCCGTGCATCATCGGGCCGGAGACGGAGGTGCGCCACTGCGCCTTTATCCGGGGCAGCGCGCTGGTGGGCGCCCATTGCGTGGTGGGCAACTCCGTGGAGCTGAAGAATGTCATCCTGTTCGACAACGTGCAGACGCCCCACTACAACTATGTGGGCGACAGCATTCTGGGCTATAAGGCCCACATGGGCGCCGGTTCCATCACCTCCAACGTGAAGTCCGACAAGACCCATGTGGTGGTCACGGACGGTGCGGAGCGCATCGACACCGGACGCAAGAAGGTGGGCGCCATGTTGGGCGACGGCGTGGAGGTGGGCTGCAACAGTGTGCTGAACCCCGGCAGCGTCATCGGACGGGGCAGCCGGGTATATCCGCTGTCCTCGGTGCGGGGCACCGTGCCGGCGGCGAGCATCTACAAGCGCAGCGGCGACATTGCCGCCCAGCGCTGACAGGGAGGAAGAAAAATGGGCAAGTATTTCGGCACGGACGGCTTCCGGGGCGAGGCCAATGTGACCCTGACGGCGGACCACGCCTATCAGGTGGGCCGCTTTTTGGGCTGGTACTGCGGTGAATGCAAGCGCCGCGGCGGTGACAGCGAGCCGGCAAAGGTGGTCATCGGCAAGGATACCCGCCGCAGCAGCTATATGTTCGAGTATGCCCTGGCCTCCGGACTGGTGGCCTCCGGCGCGGACGCCTATCTGCTGCACGTGACCACCACGCCCTCTGTGTCCTATGTGGCGCGGACGGAGGGCTTCGACTGCGGCATTATGATCTCCGCCAGCCACAATCCGTTCTATGACAACGGCATCAAGCTGATCGGGCGGTCCGGCGAGAAAATGGACGAGGACACCATCGCCCTGATCGAGGACTATCTGGACGGGAAGCTCAGCGTGTTCGGCCAGACCTGGGAGACGCTTCCCCTGGCGCAGCGGGACCATATCGGCCGCACGGTGGACTGGTCCGCGGGGCGCAACCGCTACGTGGGCTACCTCATCTCCCTGGGGATGTTCTCCTTCAAGGGGAAAAAGGTGGGGCTGGACTGTGCCAACGGCAGCGCGTGGATGATCGCCAGAAGCGTTTTTGACGCACTGGGTGCCACGACCTACGTCATGGGCGATGAGCCAGACGGCTTCAATATCAACAACGGCGTGGGCTCCACTCATATCGAGGCCCTGCAGCGCTTCGTGGTGGAGAAAGGACTGGACGTGGGCTTTGCCTACGACGGCGACGCGGATCGGTGCCTGGCGGTGGACGAAAAGGGCCAGATCATCACCGGTGACCACATCCTGTATATCTGCGGCCGCCATATGAAGGAACTGGGCGAGCTGCCCCACAACACGGTGGTGACCACGGTCATGTCCAACTTCGGACTGTACCGGGCCTTTGACCGGTTGGGAATCCGTTATGCCAAAACCGCTGTGGGCGACAAGTACGTATACGAGTATATGAGCAAAAACGGCTGCGCCCTGGGCGGCGAGCAGTCGGGGCATATCATCTTCTCCAAGTACGCCTCCACCGGCGACGGCATTTTGACCAGCCTGAAGCTGATGGAAGTCATGCTGGAGCGCAAGCAGCCCATGAGCAAGCTCACCGAGGGACTGACCATCTATCCCCAGGTGCTGGAGAATGTGCGGGTGCACGACAAGGCTGCCGCCCGTCAGGACCCGGCCGTGCAGAAGGCTGTGGATGACGTGGCCCGCCGTCTGGGCGATACGGGCCGTATTCTGGTGCGTGAATCCGGTACAGAGCCGGTGCTCCGCGTAATGGTGGAGGCGCCGGAGGATGCTATCTGCCGGGAGTGTGTGGCACAGGTGGCGGAGATCATCCGGGCGCAGGGACACGCGGTTTGAGTACGCAATAAGGGAACGCCGTACCGCGTTCCCTTATTTTTTGTTGACATTCGCAGAGGATACCTATATTATAAGGAATATTCTGAGAGGGGAGGGGCACCGTTATGACAGAGCGCATTACCAGCCGGCGCAATCCGCTGCTGGAACAGGTCCGCAGGCTGGATACGGCGGCGCTCCGGCGGAAGGCCGGGGTGTTTTTGTGCGACAGCCCCAAGCTGGTGGGCGAGGCGGTGCAGCACGGCGTGTCCGTGCAGTGTGTCATCGCCGCGGATGGTGTGGCCTTCCCGGAGGGACTGCCGGAGAATGTGCGGCGGGTGACGGTGCCGGCGGACGTGATGGCGTCCATTTCGCCCATGCCCACGCCCCAGGGGATGCTGGCCCTGTGTGCCCTGCCGGATATGGCGGCGCCTGCGCGTCTGTCGCCGGGCCGCTATGTGGTGCTGGACGGTGTGCAGGACCCGGGCAACGTGGGGGCGGTGCTGCGGACGGCGGACGCCTTCGGCTGCACCGGTGCGCTGCTGCTGCCGGGCTGTGCCGATCCCTATGGGCCAAAGACGCTGCGCGCCGCCATGGGCGCGGTGTTCCGCCTGCCGCTGTACACGGTGGGGCTGGAGGACCTGCCGGGCTTGTTGGCAGACGCGGGGCTGCCGCTGTACGGCACGGCCCTGCGTCACGACACGGTGGACGTGCGGCAGCGGGATCTGCGCCGCTGCGCGCTGGTCATCGGCAGCGAAGGCCGGGGCGTCAGCGCGGAGGTGCTGGCGCTGTGCCGCGAGACGCTGCGTATCCCCATGTCGTCCCACTGCGAGTCGCTGAACGCCGCGGCCGCGGCGGCGGTGCTGCTGTGGGAGGCCTATCGCGCGGAGGAGGGGAACTGAGATGGCGGCTTTGAAGTATTGGGTGTGGCTGACCACACTGCCGGGTCTGGGGGAACGGGCGAAATTGCAGCTGCTGGCGCATTTCGGCTCGCCGGAGGAGATCTATTTTGCCCCGGAGGGCGAGCTGCTGCTGGCAGAGGGCATTACGAAACTACAGGCCGCCCTGTTGGCGGACAAATCGCTGGACCGGGCGGAGAAGGTGCTGGAGGACTGCGCCAGAGACGGCCAGTTCCTGCTGACCATGGACGACGCGGGATACCCCGCGCGGCTGCGGAACATCTACGACCCGCCCCTGCTGCTGTACGGCAAGGGCAGCCTGCCCCTGTTCGATGATGAGGTGGCCGTCACGGTGGTGGGCACCCGGGACTGCACGCCCTATGGCGTGCGCGCGGCATCTCAGTTGGGCTATGAGCTGGCCAGACAGGGGGCGCTGCTGGTGTCCGGCATGGCCAAGGGCATCGACGGCGAGGCGCTGAAGGGCGCCCTGCGCGCCGGCGGCTTTACCGCCGCGGTGCTGGGCGGCGGTGCGGACGTGGTGTATCCGGCGGCCAACCGCCGGCTGTATGAGGACATCGCCGCCACCGGCGTCATCCTGTCGGAGTACCCGCCCGGGACGGAGCCCAGGGGCGACCACTTCCCGGTGCGGAACCGATTGCTCAGTGCGCTGAGCCTCGCCACCGTGGTGGTGGAGGCCCCGGAGAAAAGCGGCGCACTCATCACCGCCGCCACGGCGCTGGAGCAGGGCCGCGAGGTCTTTGCCGTGCCGGGACCTTTCGACGCGCCCAAGAGCCGGGGCTGCAACGCCCTGATACGCGAGGGCGCGGGCCTGGTGTGCGAGGCCTGGGACGTGCTGAGCTTTTATGAGAGCCGCTTCCCCCATAAGCTGCGGCCTCTGCGGGCCACGATCCCGCCTCTGCCCAAGGGCGCGGAGCAGGAAGACGACACGCCTGCCGTCCCCGTGGAGGAGACGCCCGCGCCCACCACGCCGGTACTGCCGGTGCTGGATATTTCACAGGACACCGCCGGACTCACCGACGATCAGATCGCGGTGCTGTCCGTTCTGCAAGCGGATATACCCACCCTTACCGATGACGCGGCACTGCTGGCCGAGCTGCCGGTGCGCCGTGTGCTGTCGGCGCTGACGGTGCTGGAGATCGACGGCTACGTCTGCCGTCAGGGAGCGCGGAGCTTCCTGCGGACGGTGGAACTCAAAAAGGAGTAAGTAACAATATGGCAGCAAAGAAAAACCTGGTCATCGTGGAGTCCCCGGCCAAGGCCAAGACCATCGGCAAATATCTGGGGCCGGACTATGTGGTCAAGGCCAGCATGGGTCACCTGCGTGACCTGCCCAAGAGCACCCTGGGCGTGGACGTGGAGGGTGACTTTACCCCCAACTACCGGCCCATCAAGGGCAAAGAGGATATCATCAAGGACCTGAAGACCACGGCGGACAAGAGCAAGACCGTGTACCTGGCCACCGACCCGGACCGCGAGGGCGAGGCCATCAGCTGGCATCTGCAGCACCTGCTGGACCTGCCGGATGACAAGGCCCGGCGCGTGACCTTCAACGAGATCACCAAGAAGGTGGTGCAGGAGTCCATCCAGCACCCCCGCGCCATCGACCAGGACCTGGTGGACGCCCAGCAGGCCCGCCGTGTGCTGGACCGCATCGTGGGCTATCAGCTCTCTCCTCTGCTGTGGAAGAAGATCCGCCGCGGCCTGTCCGCCGGCCGTGTGCAGTCGGTGGCGATCCGGCTGGTGGCCCAGCGTGAGCAGGAGATCGCGGCCTTCGTGCCCCAGGAGTACTGGACGTTGGACGTACACCTGCAAAACCACGCCGCCGCGTCCTTTACCGCCCACTACTACGGTGTGGACGGCAAGAAATATGAGCCTAAGGACGAGGCGGATACCCAGCGCATCGTGGAGGAGCTGAAAAAAGAGGCCTTCGCGGTCAAGACCGTGAAGCGTACCGACAAGCAGCGCAGCCCCACGCCGCCCTTTACCACCTCCAGCTTACAGCAGGAGGCCTCCCGCAAGCTGAATATGACGCCCCGTCGGACCATGGCCATTGCCCAGCAGCTGTATGAGGGCGTGGACATCACCGGCGAGGGCACCGTGGGTCTGATCACCTATATGCGTACCGACTCGCTGCGTATCTCCGACGAGGCCCAGGCCCAGGCCCGCGAGCTGATACAGTCCCGCTACGGCGCGGCCTATTGCCCTGCCGTGCCCCGGAAGTACAAGACCAAGGCCGGAGCCCAGGACGCCCACGAGGCCATCCGTCCCTCCGACCCGGCGCTGACGCCGGAGCAGGTGAAGGGCGACCTGACGCCGGAGCAGTACCGCCTCTACCGACTGATCTGGAGCCGCTTCCTGGCCAGCCAGATGGCCAACGCTGTGTATGACAGCATCTCCGTGGAGATCGCCGCCGGTGCCCATGCTCTGCGGTGCTCCGCCAGCAACCTGAAATTCGCCGGCTATACCGCCGTATATGAGGAGAGCCGGGACGACGACAAGGAGGAGAAGGACTCTCCCCTGCCGCCGCTGGAGGAGGGCGAGCAGGTGACGGCGGTGGGCTTTGCGCCCCTGCAGCATTTCACCCAGCCCCCGGCCCGCTATACCGACGCCACCCTTATCCGCACCATGGAGGAGAACGGCATCGGCCGCCCCTCCACCTATGCGCCCACCGTGTCCACTATTCTGGACCGCGAGTACGTCATCAAGGAGGGCAAGTACCTGCGCCTGACACCGTTGGGCGGCGTGGTCAACGACCTGATGTGCCAGCGGTTCCCGGACATCGTGGATGTAAAGTTCACCGCCCGCATGGAGCAGAAGCTGGACGATGTGGAGGCCGGACAGGTCAAGTGGAAGGACCTGATCCGCCAGTTCTATGTGCCGTTCCATGAGAACCTGGAAAAGGTCGAGAAGGACATGGAGGGCGTGTACCTGAAGGTCCCCGATGAGGTGACCGAGGAGAAGTGCGACCTGTGCGGCCGCAACATGGTGGTCAAGTCCGGTCGGTTCGGCCGGTTCCTGGCCTGCCCCGGCTATCCGGAGTGCAAATTCACCAAGCCGCTGGTGGTGGAGATGCCCGGCCGCTGCCCCAAGTGCGGCGGACGCATCCTGAAAAAGACCTCCCGCAACGGCTACACCTACTACGGCTGCGACAAGTTCCCCGCCTGCGATTTTATGACCTGGGACGTGCCGGTAAAGGACGACTGCCCCGTGTGCGGCAAGACCATGTTCAAGAAGGCCGGTAAGGGCTTCAACAAGCCCTTCTGCGCCAATCCCGAGTGCCCGAACTTCCTGCCGGAGGACAAGCGCGGCTATCGCCGCCGCAAGACCGATGACGCCGCGGCGTCTGCCGAGGACAGTGCGCCGGCTGCGGAGGAAAAGCCTGCGGCGCAGCCCGAGACGAAAAAGTCCGCTGCGAAAAAGACCACGGCGGCCAAGAAGCCGGCTGCTGCCAAGAAGGCTACAGCGGCCAAGAAGCCTGCCGTCAAAAAGACGACGGCTAAGAAAACCACGAAGAAAGCGGAAGAATAAATGGAAAGCGTAACTGTGATCGGCGCGGGCCTGGCCGGGTCCGAATGTGCCTGGCAGCTGGCCCAGCGGGGCATTCCCGTGGTGCTGCGGGAGATGAAGCCGGAGAAGAAGACCCCCGCCCATGTGACCGGCTATTTTGCGGAGCTGTGCTGCTCCAATTCCCTGCGGGGTGCGGGGCTGGAGAACGCCGTGGGCCTGCTGAAGGAGGAGCTGCGGCGGCTGGACAGTCTGATCCTCCGCTGCGCGGACGCCACGGCGGTGCCCGCCGGCGGTGCGCTGGCGGTGGACCGCGAGGGTTTTGCCCGCATGGTCACCGAGTCCGTGCTGGGCCACCCCAATATCACCATGGTCCCCGGCGAGGTGACCGCTATACCGGAGGGGAATGTGGTCATCGCCAGCGGCCCGCTGACCTCTGACGCGCTGGCGGATGCCATTGCGGAAAAGCTGGGCGGCGGCCATACGCTGAACTTCTTTGACGCGGCGGCCCCGCTGGTGACCTTCGACAGCGTGGACATGGACAGTGCGTATTTCGCCTCCCGCTACGACAAGGGCACCCCGGACTACATCAACTGCCCCATGACCAAAGAGGAATATCAGGCCTTCTGGGCGGAGCTGGTGAAGGCGGAGGAGGCCGAGGTCCACGGCTTTGAGGACAGCGGCGTGTTCGAGGGCTGTATGCCGGTGGAAGTCATGGCCCGCCGGGGCGAGGACACCCTGCGCTTCGGCCCTCTGAAGCCCCGGGGCCTGGTGGACCCCAAGACCGGCCGTGAGCCCTACGCCGTGGTGCAGCTGCGGCGTGACAACGCTGACGGCACCATCTACAATCTGGTGGGCTTCCAGACCCACCTGAAATGGGGCGAGCAGAAGCGCGTGTTCTCCCTGATCCCCGCCCTGCACGACGCCCAGTACCTGCGCTACGGCGTCATGCACCGCAACACCTATCTGGATTCGCCCCGGCTCCTTGACCGCTACTACCGGCTCAAGAGCGATCCCCGTATTGCCTTTGCCGGTCAGATGACCGGCGTGGAGGGCTATGTGGAGTCCTGCGCCAGCGGCTTTCTGGCGGGCGTGGAGCTGGCGCGCCGCCTGAAGGGACAGACGCCCATCGACTTCCCGCAGGAGACGGCCATCGGCGCGCTGGGACTGTACATCAGCAACGAGACGGTGGCTGACTTCCAGCCCATGAACGTGAACTTCGGCATCATCCCGCCGCTGGATCACCGGGTCAAGGGCAAGCGCAACAAGAACGCTGAGCTGAGCCAGCGCTCTCTGGCCATTCTGGACACCGTGAAGGAGGAGGTGCTCTCTCTGTGAACATCATCATCGACGCCATGGGCGGCGACAACGCCCCTCTGGAGATCGTCAAGGGCGCGCTCAGCGCCCACGCCCGCTTCGGCTGCGACATCACCCTCACCGGCGACGAGACGGCCATCCGCGCCGCCGCCGCCCAGTGCGGCGCGGCGCAGCTGCCTGCCGGCATCACCATTCATCCCACCACCGAGACGGTGGACATGTGCGACGATCCCGCCACCGTGTTCCGCCGGAAGAAGGACACCTCCATGGGCGCGGCGCTGACGCTCCTGCGGGACGGCGCGGGCGATGCCGCCGTGTCCGCCGGCTCCACCGGCGCGCTGCTCACCGGCGCTACCCTCATCACCAAGCGCATCCACGGCATCCGCCGGGCGGCTATGGCGCCCGTCATCCCCACCACCACCGGCTCCGCCGTGCTCATCGACTGCGGCGCCAACGCCGAGTGTACGCCGGAGTACCTGCTTCAGTTCGCCTATCTGGGCAATTTCTACGCCCAGCGGGTGCTGAATGTGGCGCGTCCCCGGGTGGGACTGCTCAACATCGGCGCCGAGGACTCCAAGGGCACCGACCTCCAGAAGCAGACGCTGGCGCTCCTGCGGGAGGCCGACAGTCGGGGCGACCTGCATTTCATCGGCAATATCGAGGCCAAGGATGCCATCAAGGGCGGCTGCGATGTGATCGTGACCGACGGCTTTTCCGGCAACGTCATGCTCAAGACCATCGAGGGCGTGGGCTCCTTCGCCGGCAGCGCCCTGAAGACCATGTTCAAAAAGAACCTGCTGACAAAGATAGCCGCCCTGCTGGTCATGCCCGGCCTGAACGAGTTCAAGGCGCGTCTCGACCCCAACAAGGTGGGCGGCACCGCCTTCATCGGCATCTCCCGGCCGGTGATCAAGGCGCATGGCGGCTCCAACGCCGAGGCCATCGAAAACGCCGTGGGACAGGCCATTCAGGTGGCACAGAGCGGCATCACAGAGGCCATCGCGGAGCACATAGACAAAATGCAGCTTCCCACCGCATAATTTTCCCAAAAAGGTATTGACACTGCACGGGGATTGCCGTATTATTTTCGGAGAAAACAAGCAAAGAAGGAGGAATACCCGTACTATGGAGGAGATCTTCAAAACGATGCAGGATCTGATCGCCGAGCAGTTTGCTATCGACGCGGATGAGATCAGCATGGACAGCTCTTTCGTGGACGACCTGGGTGCCGATTCCGTGGATCTGGTGGAGCTGGTCATGGCGATGGAAGAAGAATTCGACATCGGCGAGATCGACGAAGAGGATCTGGCCGGTCTGAAGACCGTCGGCGACTGTGTCCGCTATCTCAACAGCAAGCTGGGCTGATTCAGTTATATACTCTATAACACAGAAAATACGACCCCGCGGGGTCGTATTTTTTCAGGAGGCACAACATGGAAATCTTGGAAAAAAAGCTGGGCTATACCTTCCGCGATCCGTCCCTGCTCCGCGCCGCCCTCTACCACAGCTCCTATGCCAACGAGCACCGCGCCGCCGGCATCCGCAGCAACGAGCGGCTGGAGTTTCTGGGCGACGCCGTGCTGGGCTTCGTCACCGCTGAATACCTGTACGCAAAGCACCCTGATCTGCCGGAGGGCGACCTGACCCGCCGCCGTGCCGCCCTCGTCTGCGAGGAGAGCCTCCACGAGGTGGCGCAGGCACTGGATCTGGGCAGCTGCCTGCAATTGGGCAGGGGAGAGGAACAGGGCGGCGGCCGCCACCGCCCCTCCATTCTGGCCGACGCCACGGAGTCCGTGTTCGCCGCCGTCTATCTGGATGGCGGCATGGACGCCGCCCGCGACCTGATCCACCGCGTCCTGCTGGACAAGGAGCGGGAGGAGCAGGTGGAGGAGCGCCGCCGGGACTACAAGACCGAGCTGCAGGAGCTGGTGCAGCGCAAGAGCGACCAGCTTCTCCGCTACGAGCTGACCGGCTCCTCCGGCCCCGACCACGCCAAGGAGTTCGCCTTCCGCGTCATCCTCAACGGCGCGGAGATCGGCACCGGCACCGGCCGCAGCAAGAAGGAGGCGGAGCAGTCCGCCGCCTGCGCCGCGCTGGAGCATTTGAAGAACGAGAAATGAGAAAAAGCAGACGGCGTCGCCGCCTGCTTTTTTCTTGCATCTCCGTGGGTTTTCCTCTAAAATCGTGTATAGTCCCATAGAGGAGGTGAAACGCCTTGGACGAAAAAGACCTGATCGACCGTCTCCGTCAGGGGGACGAGGAAGCGCTCCGGGCGCTTCTCCGCCGCCACACGCCGCTGCTGCGCTACGTCCTCAAGCCCCTGCTGCCGGACGAGCGGGACAGGGAGGAGTGTCTGGCGGACATATCCATGAAGCTGTGGCAGAATGCGTCGCTCTATGACGAAAAGCGCGGCAGCTTCCGTACATGGCTGACGGTTCTGGCGCGGAACAGCGCCCTGAACCGTCTCCGCGCCCAACACCCGGAGGACGTCACCCTGCACGAGGGGCTGCCCCACGGCGACGGCAGCGCCGAGGATGCCCTGCTGCGCCGGGAGCGCCAGCAGCAGCTGACCGCCGCGCTGTCGCGTCTCCCCTCCGATGAGCGGGCGCTGTTCTACCGCAAATACTGGTACCGCCAGCCCACCGCCCAGATCGCCGCCGAGCTGGGTCTGTCCACCCGCGCCGTGGAGGGTCGGCTCTACCGCATCCGACAGAAGCTGCGTCAGGAGCTGGGAGGTGATTTCTGTGGAGAATGAACGGAATTTTGAAAACATGCTCTTCGCGGACGCGTCCGCCCTTCCGCCGCCGCAGGATACCGTCACCCCGTGGCACACCGCCATGCACTATATCCTGTGGGGACTGGGACTGACCACCATCACGCTGCATTTTCTGAATCTGGATGTGATCCTCATTGCCGTGGGCGCTGCCCTGCTGGTGCTGGGCTTCCGGATACTGCGGCGGGAGAACGCCCCCCTCCGCTGGGGCTTCCGGCTGGCGCTGGCGGCTCTGGCTGTGCGCAGCACCTGCTATGTGCTGGCAGCGCTGCCGGTGGAGGCGGGCATGGCGCCGGCGTACACCGCCATGGCGCTCCAGCTGGCCGTGTACGTCTGCCTGTGGCGGGGCATGATCGGCGTATCCCGCAGCGTCGGCGCGGAGAAGCCCGCCGCCCCTGCCGCCGGTGCGCTGGTGATCTTCTATATCCTTCTCGCGGCGCTGGCCATTATTGGCACCCGGCATACGCTGCTGGTGCTGCTCCTTCTGCTGGTGTATGTCCTGATCCTGCGGAATCTGGCCAGGCTCTTTCGCTCGCTGGCGGACACCGGCTATGCCGTCACCGCCGCCCCGGTGCGCGTTTCCAACGGGGTGCTGCTGTGGTCGTATCTGGGCGCGCTGCTGGCCGCCGTCCTGCTGTGCATGTTTCTGGGGCAGCGCTTCCCCGCGGCGCTGCACCTCCGTGATGACGCGCCGCAGGATGAACAGATCCGGCAGGAGCTGCTGCAAAAGGGCTTTCCCCGGAATGTTCTGGACGACCTCACCGCCGACGAGGTGGCGAAAATGGCGGGTGCCAGAGCGGTGTACCGGGAGACGGATAAGCTGTACAACGACACAGAATACCGCGAGATCACCCTGACCCACTATATCGCCGACCCCGCCTATCCCCTGCGATTCGACCGCACCGTCACTACCAAAAACGATGATGGCACCCGCAGCTATACCTACGTCTACCGGGCGTATGACACGCTGGAGCAGACCATGACCGGCGTGGCGGTGGAGCTGGCGGATGGACAGTATATCGTTATTCACCACCTGCGCTACGACACCCAGCCCGCCGCCCGCTACACCGAGGGCATGACCGTCTGGCCGGCGTGGAAGGTGGAGCAGGACTGGACGCGGGGTACTCTTTGCAGCGGGCGGCTGCTGTGTACCCGGCAGGGGCAGGAGCAGACCGCCGCCCTGCACGGGCTGACCTATGACGGCGGGCAGATCACGGACATATTCGGCACCAGAAGCGCGGACTCCTTCGTGGCGCAGTGGTCGCGCCCGTCCGATGCCGATAGCGTCCGCGTGTACGTGCTGTATGACACCTTCCGCACCGGCGGAGCCGACGTACTGACCAGCTACGGCAACTATATCTGCCAGACAAAGCCGGTCTATCCCTTTGACGGGCGGGTGCTCCAGTGGGGCTTCGGTCAGGAGCGCGCCCGCACGCGGCACATGTCCGCCATCCAGCTCTGGCTGGGCGAGAGCGGCGATTGACAATGCCGTCCCAAACAAAAAAGGAACCGCCCCGGCGGTTCCTTTTTTGTCTGCTCCCGATGGCGGTGTACGCCCGGCAGGGTGGGTGACAGCAGCGTCACAAATAAAAGGTGGCATTTTCTCCGCCGCTGTGGTATACTCTGGTTATATTGGAACAGTATTCCCCTTTGCCGGGGAGGTATAATAGGTCGTATCACAAGGGACGTGAGGTGCGTAATGACATATCTGAAGGCTTTTCTGCTGGGACTGGTACAGGGTGTGGCGGAGTTTCTGCCCATCTCCAGCTCAGGACATCTGGCGATCGCCCGGAACCTGCTGAACATGGAGGGCGCGGGCGACATCCCGGAATTTTTCGACGTGCTGCTGCATCTGGGCACGCTGATTGCCGTATTCATCGCCTATTGGAGCGATATCAAGGACATGGTGGTGGAGTTCTTCCGCGGCATCCGCGATTTGGCGCACCGCACCACGCCCACGCCGGTGCCTCCGGCGCGGCGGCTGATCCTGCTGATCATCATCGGCACGCTGCCGCTGTTCGCCGTGCTGCCCATCCGCAAGGCGGTGCAGGGGCTGGGCGACAACATGTATTTCGTGGGTGCGGCGCTGATCTTCACCGGATTCCTGCTGTTCCTGTGCGACCGTGTGCGCAAGGGGCGCAAGACCGAGCGCAGCGCCGGCTGGACGGATGCCCTGCTGGTGGGCGTGGGACAGGCGGTGGCCACGCTGCCCGGCGTGTCCCGCTCCGGCATGACCATCACCGCCGGCTGCTTCGTGGGCTACGAGCGGAAGTTCGCCGTGCGGTTTTCCTTCCTGCTGAGCATCCCCGCCGTGCTGGGCGCC
>OLRV01001219.1_pt1 | contig 22628 bp, 14 predicted proteins | sample 1672421 | NCBI WGS metagenome assembly OLRV01 (sample SAMEA3136684, study PRJEB25190) | human gut metagenome | biome: human gut; feature: human-associated habitat; material: faeces | place: Austria | collected 2013
TTTTATTTCAAGGACCGTCCCTCTTTTTTTTATTCTTAGAACAAAAATGAAGCTGTCATGTTGTGTTATGACAGCTTTATTTTATATTATTAATTTCTTCTTCTTCTTTGTAGTGCATCTCCTGCTCTTGTTCTTTCTTCGTTGTCTTGCTCTTGCTCATTGTCCTGCTTTTTATCATTTTCTTGTTGTTCTTTGTTTTCTTCTTTTTGATCTTTGTTATCTTTGTATTTTTCATATTTGTTACAGAAGTTTTGCACTTCTTCATCACAAAATGTTACACCTTTTTGTTCAAATTTTTGTTGTAATTCTTCTTTTTCTTGAGAAGTTAACTCTACTCCTCTGTTACTTAGCTCCATTTTTACTCTTTCAAATGCAGCTATTCCTCTTGTTGAATCGTTTGCTATGTCTTTTACTGTAAGGTTTTCTCCTCCATGCTCTCTTATTGTTGCGGATTCTTCGTTCATTCTAATGTTATCACGATCTATTTTATTAAATACAACTTTGTTTGTGCTGTATCTTCCTCCTAGGTCTAAATCACTTGTTGCTGTGTTGTCTGATTGAACCAGCACACCAGGTGACCAGGTTTCGTCATTACTCATTGTTTCACCTTCTGGATTTGAAGTAACACGCTCTTGTTTTATAACCTCAAGTTCTCCATATTGACCCATTCTTGCAGATAATCTCTTATTTGCATCATTTGCAAAATAAATTGCTCCATATGTATTTGTTTCTTGCATATTATTATGCTCATTTGTTGCATATGTTGTACGACCCATTTCATTACTACTATTTCTAAAATCTGGAGATTCTTCAAATTTTCCTTCTGCATTTTTTGAAACCATCTTCAACATACCATCTCTTGTTTTTATTGCACATAATTCATTTCCATTTGTTATTCCTTCACTTCTTAAAAATGAATCATCTTTAATTTGACTTATTTGATATATATCTTGAGGATCTATTCCTAAATCTTTAGCAACTTCTTGAGTTTTTTGCTCTTTTTCATCCATTGCATCTTTAGCTTGTTCATCAACTTGATTATCTAGGCCTCTATCTTTAGATCCTTTTTCCTGTTTTTCAATTTCTTTCTTTTGCTCTGCAGTTAAAGATACTATTTCATGATTCATCATTTGCATATATGCTTCAAGCTCTCCATTTTTATCTAAACCTGCAATTTCAAAATTTGTACCTTGTTCTTCATTTTGTTTTTGTAATAATTGTTTCATTTTTACTAATTCATCAGTTATCTCTTTGTCATATTTTAATCTTCCATCTTCTCCTGTTTCTGCAAATTTGTTCATGTCATTATCGTATAACTCAAATAATCTTTTTATTTTTCCTTCAGAATCCTGTAATTGTTTAACAGCAACATAAATATCTTGCTTTGCAAATCCAACTTCATCTGTCTTATCTGAATTAGTTAAATAAAATTGATCATATGGTAAGGTATATAAATATCTTTCATTTAAATTATCTTGCATACCTTCTAATACCTTTTGTCTTATTACTTTCATCTTTGTTACTTTTTCTTGTATTTCTTTTTTTTGGTTAGTACTCATTGGCAAACCTCCTTATATATGGTTATTACTACATTATATCAAATTTTTTTTTATTTTTCAAATGACATTTCAAAATCAGTAATTCCAGATCCTAATTTAATAATAAAATTCTTTTTAACGTGCTTTGCCCCATATGATCCCTCATCTTGAATATCACTTATAGTTCCAGAAATTATATAATTTTGATTAATATCAACTTCAACGCTTGAATAATCTATTATATTATATGTAAACCAATTTTTTTGAACATATGATTTAAATTCATCTACAGTTTTAAAATTATTTGACTTATATGTACCATTTAAAAATTTATATGCGTTTTCATAATCTTGATTATTTAAAGCTTCAAAAAATCTATTTAAACATAACTGAGCTTTTTTACCATCACCAGCATTCTGATATTCATCATCATATGATTTTACAGATACTGTATACGAATCTAGCAATACTGTGTAATTCATAATTCCAGTTATCTTAAAAATCCAAATGCCACCACAATTATCATGACATATAAGTTCTGTATATGAATCATATTTTGTCATTTTGTATTGACCTAAACGTTTATTACTATTTATATATGAAGTAACATATTTTTTAAAATCCTCAATAGTTTTAAATTTACTGCTTTTATAATTAGAATCAAGTTTATTATATGCCAATTCAGGAGTATTTTTTATTTTACTCAAAAAATCTTGATAATAAGTATTTGCTAGCTCTTGTTGATTAATATTTTTAAATTGAAATGTATTGTTTTCATTTTTTTCAACTTTTTCAATATGTAATGTTTTCATTGTTGATATATCTTTGTAATTATATCCTATATCATTCAAATAATCATTCAAATATATTTCAAAAGTATAATTATATTTATCCAAAATAACAATAAAATTATAATTTGTATTTGCATAACTTCCATAAATAAAATATGTATTAATATATGTTGAATCTTCAACAACATACATGCTATCTATTTCATAGCTTATACCAGAAAAACTTTTTAAATTATTGTATATATAATCATTATTTACACTATACTTTGTTTTATAATTATTAGCTAAAACATCATTTATACATTTTAATCCGTCTTGTTTATACTCTTCTAAAGCTGTTTTTTCTTCTTGCTTAGATACAATTAATCCTAAATCACTTGCACTACTGTTCAAATATGATACATATGTATTAAATTTATCAATTATTGCTTTTACTGTATAATAATTGTTTGCACTATTTACCAAAGATGCAACTGCATCATCTGCAGTTACACCTTCAGTAGCCCTTTGTTGCTGATATTCATTATAATAATCTGTTTGAGGTTCTGTATTATTAATTCCATTTTTACTTTTTTTATTAAACATTGCCAAAACTATTAATAGTATTATCAATATTACTATAAAAGTTGTTATAAAGGTTATTAAAAGATCTTTTTTACTAACATTTAATTTCATGAAAAATTCATCCTCTCCTTCGTTAATCCAATACATTTATTAGTCATTACTATACTTTTTATTATAAACATATAACCATACATTTTATTTAGAAATTAAATAACACTCCCATGTACCTGAAAATATTTCTGATTCAGTAAAATAATCGCTATTATTACCTCCACCAGCAGGATCACCTAAGAATATTTTTCCACTTGCATCTATACCAAGCAATGTTAAATAATGTCCTTTATAATAATTACGTCCAATAGTAGAGTAATGGATATTTATTATTACTGGATTTCCAGTCTTTAAATGTTCTATAACTTTAGTTTTATCAGTCACTGCCGATGTTGTCTTTAATCCATATTTTGCAAGTTCCGCTGGTAATTCTCCTGGTAATGTATTTCCATTTGTTATTATTCCATCTGCATTTACACCTTCTGGATCAATGTCTACACCAAATCCGTTTAAAATAATTGATACAGATGTTATTCCACATGCATCTGTTCCATATGTTCCACCCCAGTATGGTTTATTTCCCCATACATCATTAAAACCTTGTGCATATACATTATATTGTTTATCTCCAGCTGCATATACACCTTCTATTCCAGTTTTTCTTACTTCTGCAGATTGTGCCCCAAATGATGTCCATCCTTGGCCATAACTGCCTCCGCCTCCGACTGTAACAACTAGTTTATCCCTAGCATCATCTTGATCAGTAGCAGCAAATCCCCATCCTTTGGCATCTTTACCGCTTTGAGATTCATCAATTGTAACTTTTTGAATAGTATTTCCACCAGCTTCAATAACATATCCATTTCCAACATATAATGAAACAATTCCACTGTTAGAAACAATTACTGCAGCATCTGGTATATCTGTCCAATCTATCGTTCCATCGTCACGTTTTTTAATTTCATTTGGACATGGTATATCACCACTAATGTAATCCATTCCACCTTCAAAATATGCCGATTTAACAAATTGTGGACTAGAATTGTTAGAGCTCATTGTTGTATTATCATGTTTATTTTCAAATTCTGATTTTCCAACTTGACTATTAGCCCATTTAATAATCTTTTGAGCACTTAATGATGCTTTAGTTACATTTCCAGAAATTGTTGTTTCATATTTTGCAAGTTCGCTTTCAATTTCTTCTGTTGTATAATAATTAAATGAATTATCACTTTCATCACCATCATTAAATGTAAATTTATACTTATCATCCCATTTATTATTTTTAGCGGTTGAAGGTTTTGCAAAATATACACTACGTTGAGCACAATCTCCACCAACAATTACTGTATCTACAGCCTGTTTTGTCGAATCAGACACTGTTATATTATCGTTTTTACTAATACTATCCATATTTTCAAATTGATGTTTTTGATTTAAAACTCCACCTACAGAATTAGGAAATTTAGACGACATAGCTCTGTTTAATATAACACTTGTAACTAGTTTTTTTCTATTTGTATTATCATCATTATCACCGAATGGAGAACATATTTTTTCAACAGCTTTATACAATAATTCTAGCTCTGCATCACTTATCTTTAAGCTGTCATATAATAATACCTTTTGTGATGTTTCACTTTCTGTTTTAGTTAAATCAAATAAGTTTGTATCCATTACAGTATCTAATTTGAATTTCAAATTTTCTGGTTTTTTACCATTAGCAATATCTAAAACATAACTATATACATCTATCATAAATGAAACTTTTTCATTTTCTTCAATCATTTCATCAACTAAATCTTCGTCTGATGTAAGTGATTCTAACATTCCTTCTGATTTTCTTAAGATTTTTATTATATTATCATCCTTAGATTTTGCATCAACTTTTTCATTTATTTTTTCTTTTGTTTTTGACTTATATTCACTATAATCTTCTGCCTCATTTTCATAATTTACAAGCCATGTATCTGCTGATGTAATACAAGGTTTCGATTCTAATGCCACAGTTTTTACATCTGTTGTTTCTGTTACATTATAATTATCGTAAGATACAACAGGTCCATCTGAACCATTAGTTCTTGCAACAGTTCCTTTACTTTGTGTTGTTGATGATGTACTTGTATTTTCATCACTATATACAGTTAAAATAACTTTACTTTTATCTGCAACATTTTCACTAACTAATCCAGCCCATTTTGATACTAATTTTGTATCGTTTGAATCTACCAATATTGCCCATAAGAAATCAAAGTATAATGTAAAGTTTTGTAGTGCTGCTTGGTAATCGGCATTTTGTGAAGAATATTCTGTTTTTGCTGTTGAATTTATAACTTGACTTGCTGGTGTTGCTGTTGTTTTACTTGCAGAACCAGTATGACCATTTGCTTTTTCAACAGTATATGAGCTTGCATACTCATATGAATCTGTTACAGTTGTATATACATCTTTTCTATTAGCAACAACTATTGCATATCCAGCTCTACCTGTTCCGCTCTCCAATGTTTCTGCAGATGCTACAGCCCCAGAGCTTAATATTCCATTTTTAATATTATCCACAAGAGTTGTTATACCTTCTGTGCTACTAATATGTAAACCATCTCCAGAATATTCTGATTTTAAATATCCAGAGCCATCATCTAAGTTTTGTGTTACATCAACATAATATGCCCATGTATTTTGATTACAAAAATCTTTCATTGCTTGGTTAAACGTATCAACTCCTGTATTCATACTATCAGTTCCACTTCCATAAGCAGGACCTAAATGATATACACTATTTACCATAATTGGAGCAGCAGGATATCTTTCATGTAACGCATTTAACACTTCTTGCATATCTGAAATTTGAGTTGTTCCGTTTACATTATTTACACCTAACATTACAGAAACTCCACTTACTGTTTCTGGTAATGTAACATCTTTTCCAAAAGAGCCTGCATCAACATATCCAGATCCATTCTTTATAACAGGTACCCACTCTGCTGGAGTTGATGAACCAACACCTATTGCAGTTACATTGTCTCCTAAATCTCTTAATTGACTTTCTATTCCTGCATATCTCGAATCTCCTATAAATAGGAAATTATCTAATGATGACACTACTGAACCACTAGTAGATGATCCTGGTACTCTGAAAATATAATGAATAGCACTGAAGTTATCATATGCATCAGTTCCTTCATTTCTAAGAATTGACTCATCTCCTCCGCAATTTAACCATATTGCTTTTCCACTACTATCATATCCATATAGTATTTGAGTATGTCCATCCATTACAACTATATCTCCAGCTTGTGCTCCAGCAGCCTTTAATTGTGATGTATTACTTATACTTACATTTTGAGCTATTATTTGGAGCTTACTTTCTCCATAAGTAACTAATGTTTCTGTTGTTAATTGATGTGGATATGTACTCCAATCTTTAAAGCCAAATTGTTCTAAAGCCATCGATACATATGCGCTACAATCTATGTATCCACAATCACCTTTTTTTACTGGAAGATCACGACCTTGATTATATACATATTTATTTTCTCTTAAAAATGCGTGACACTTTGTAGCTACATCAACAAAGTTTCCACCAGTTGCAGATACAGTATCTGAAACATTAGCTGATGTTGTTCCACTTGTCGTTGCATTTGATGTACTAGCTACCGTTCCAGCATATGTTGCATATGCGTTTTTTGCATTTTCAATTCTTTGTTCGTATAGTGCTGTTGAACCAGTAACTGCATAAGATTGCCATACACCATTGACCGAACCTTCATATCTTTCCATAACAGTTGCAAAAGCAATTGTTGCCTGTTCTACATCTGTCATTTTTTTGAATTCTTCATATGAAAAACCTGCTTTATAATTTTTTGCAAACATATCAAATGTTGAAATCCACTCATCTTTAAAATATTGTAATTGTCCTGCCAAATCTTTTCCAACAACCCCAGCAGTATCTGGTGACCATTGAAAAACACCATAATATCCTAATGGATTCCTTACTGTTGGATCAATATTAAGTGTATTTCCACCAGATTCCTGCATTGCATTACCTAATATTCCTGCTGCAACAGCCTCAGGGTATCCCATATCTTTTACAAGGAAATTCCATATTTGTTCTGAAACTTCACTTCCCTCTAATGCAACTCCTCCTGAATTTGAAGCACTATTAGAACTATTACTACTTCCACTTGTTTTTACCAAAGTATAATACTCTAAAGCCCTTGGATCATTCTGTGAAACTAATGCATTGAAATTTTTTGTTGAAGTATATTTCAAATCCTTAGTACTTCCATCTGTATTTTTTCTTTGAACTTTAATTCCACCTTTGGCAGTTTTATCTTGATCAATTTTTTCATCAATTTTTTGATCACCTGTTGTATCTGTTACATTTGATGGAGATGACGATGCAGTTGATCCTCCTGGAACCCTATATGCCCATAATATATAATGATCCGGTCCATATGGATCCCCATGATCTTCTCCTGGTTGAGTAGCAATTGACTTATCACCCCCACAGTTATACCATATATTATTTCCACTAGAATCTTTTCCTGCATATATTTGAACATGTTCAATACTAGATTCATCACCACCTGTGGCACCTTCAGTAACTATATCTCCTGGTTGTAAACCTGCTTCTTCAGCACTTAATGTCTGTCCAGCATATACTTGTTGAAAACCATTATCTGCACACCAATGCATTAATCTAGTTGCACCATTTATTAAAACATTACCTTCCGTAGGATTATATCCAGCTTCAAGTAATGACCATGCTGTATAACTAGCACAATTTATTAACTTACCATTTCTTGGATCAGAATGTCCATATGTATATCCCTCATCAGCAACTTTTCTTTTTACATCTGCTGCTTTTTGTAAAAATGTTTGATTTCCTGATGTTTTATTTGTTGTTGATGAACTTGAATTACTATTTGTACTCGAAGCAGAGGCTTGGCCTCCACTTGCTGTTGGTGCTGTTGATAAATTTGGAGTTATTCCTATAGATCCATAAAATTGCTCTACAAATCCAGCCACAGTATTTCCCCATTGTGGACTACAATATGTTGGTGCTATTGTTTGTACAGTATATTTTCCTTGTCCAAAATAATATCCGTCTTGAGCATTATTAGTTATTAATTCAAAAAATGCTTCTGCTGCATCACTAAAACTATTATATTTATTCCAAGATGTTCCATTTCTATCAATATATCCACCATTTCTTGTTCCTTTAACACTCATCCAATTGTATGTGGATGGATCTATTAAATCCCATCCATTTCCCCAACCAGATTCAGTAGCACAAGCTGCCATAAAAAATACTGCATTTACTCCATATTGTTCTTGATATTTAACTAAATCTCCAACAACTGATGACATATTAGCCTTACCTTGCTCTCCCATTCCAGATGAATCCACAATTTGTTTTAACTGTGCTTCACTACAAGCTGGCAAAGCATTTGAACTTGACATATCTACACAATAATCATTACTGCTTCCTGTATATGCTACAGCAGATGCTTTTGACCCAGTAGCTGATAAACCTAAATCTTCATTTAAAGTTAAATCTGGATATTGTGTAGCTATTTCAGCCTGAATCATCTTTTTAAGTACTTTTATTTGTTCACTTTTATTTGAATCTTCATCCAAATATGTTAAAGCTGTACTTTCATTTTGATTTAATGTTTCAATTGCTTCAGATATTGACTCCTCTAGGTCTACATACTCACCATCTTTATTCTGAAATGCATATGTATAATTATTACTAGCATCATATACTATAACCAATTTATCCATAACCATAGATGAGACAACATATGGAACATTTGATAAATCTCCCTCTATATATTTTCCATCATTTCGTTTTGATGCTTTTATCATTAAAACGATAATAATTACTATAATGATAATTATTCCAGCAATAATTGCAATTTTTTTCCAGTTTATAGCTCTAAGCCTTGATAATACTGGTATTTTTCCGGTTTTGATTCCATCATCCGAATTACTACTTGAGTCATCACCGTCCTCCAGATCCTTTAGCTGCTCCTGTTGCTGCATTTGCTGCATTTATCATTTTATTACCTATATCTTTTACTTTTTGACCAGCTTGAATTATTTTTCTACCTATTTTTTCAATTATGTTACCTATTTTTTCAAGCAGTTTACCAATTTTTTCAATAAGCCAACCAGCACCCTCAGTTGCTTTACCAATCCCCATAGCCAAAATACCTGCTAAGCACATTGGAATACCTATAATTGCACCAATTATAGTTGAATTAAGTGCTTGTCCAGCATCAAAAGTTGCTTTACCCGCATTATATGTTGCTCTACCAACTTGTTTAATACCTTTACCAGCGAATTGCATAAATTTACCAGTCACTTTTAATACCTTACCAGTACCTTCAATAACTTTACCAGTAGTTTCAATTGCAACACCACTTGCTCTTACAGCCATACCTGGTGCTCTTGCTGCAGCTTGTGCAATAGCCTTGCTTTTTCGCGCTGTTTGCACTGTTGCATTTGCTGCTGATTGCATTTGCTCTTGCATTCCAGCTTGTTGCTCTTCTTCATTAGGATTTTGATCATCATTCATATGTTTCTCACCTCCAATCTATCTATACTAAATCTATTGAAAAAATTATACTATTTGGATATGAAGTATATTTTTTCTCATACTCTATATTTCCATTACTATCCTTATATTGTACAGTATTATCATAGTATTCTCTATTTGTTAGGTTTATTTTTGGAAACACTATTGATTTAATATCATCATTTTCTTTTCTGTATTTTCTATTAAATTTTAATTTTATAGTTTTATCAGATTTATAATTTATTAATAAGTCATTTTGAATATAATCATCATTTTTTAAATAATATTTATTCGAACTTTTATCTAATAAATAAATTCCTTTATCACCATTTGCATTACATATATCAGCATTTACTAATGTTGTATTCTTAATATTAACTGTATACTCTTCATATTCCATGAATATTACCCTCTCCGTAACATTCATGTTTAAATATGCATCACTTTTTTTTACATCTAATGATTCTTTTTTTATAAAACCACCTATATTTAATTTATAATTATCATTTTTAAAAACAACTGTAATATAGTCAACAATATCTTCACCATCACTTGTTTTTCCTGTAGCTAATGTATTATTTTTTATAACTAATTTATATGTATTGCTATCATTACCATATTTTAAATAGCTATAATCCTTTATTCCTGTCATCTTACTTTTATAATAATTATTATAAAAGTCTGATTGTGTTGGATATAATACTTTTTTACAATCATCAGATAAAAGATTATATGCCCTATCTACTTGATTGTTATTACAATATAACAAAAATGCTTCAATAACATTATCTGCTGTTTTTATAGATTTTTCATCAACTTCTATATTATTACTGCTAGTTATGCCATCTTTTGATGTAGTATTTTTTATTTTTATATCATTACTTACACCCACACTTTTGCTAATAGCAGTAGTATTATTACTACTGCTATTAAATCTTTGCTTTGCTGTATAATTATTTATAGCTTTTATAAAAAATACTATTAGGACTCCAACGGTTATTAAAATAATTATTTTTTTCCTATTGTCTTGAAAATGACTTAATACATTAAAAAACATATTTCATCTCCTTATTAACTCCATCCACCATATTTTTGATGTCTTCTTTCTGATTCTGCACGTGCTTCTTCTTTTACTAATACCTCTTTTGCTGCTTCTTCAGTTATATTATTTTTTTGTTTCTGGTATGCATTTATTTGTTTCTGTATCTCATTTTGCTCACTTGTAGTTACTGCTTTACGCAATGCTGCTTGTGCTTCATTTATTTGTTGTTGTTTTGCTGCTTGAAGCTCTTGTTGTTTATCTTGTATATCTTGACTACTAATACCATTTTCTATGTGTTGTCTTTGTGCACTATCATTTAAAATATTTCTTGTTTCATTGTTTACAGATTTTTCATATTCTTCAGCATTATTTAAATCAACTTTATTATAATGGAATCTTTGTGCTGCTAATTCTGGAGATACATTTGCATCCATTTGAGATTGTAATTTATCTATATTTTGTTCAATTTCTTCACGTTTAGCACCATTAAACATTACTTTTGCTGCATAATCTCTTTGTGCTGCAGTCATATTTTCATTATTATCCATAATTCTTTGTGCTTCTAACTCAGCTGCATATTCAGGATCTTTTTCTGCTGCTCTATCTTTTCCTTCTTCAATAAAAGCTTCACCTTTATCATTTATGTACTTACCAAATTGTTGACCTCTATTAGCTCCTGCAGCAACTCCTGCAGCCATTTGTTTAGCAATATTGTCTTCACCTGTAAGCATACTTGTAATTGCTCCTGTAGCAAGTCCCATAGTTGCTCCTACGCCTGCTCCAACAAGACCTCCAGTAAATCTTACTGCCGATTTTGCTCCAGTTTTTGCTGCATTTCCTAAAGTTGCCTGTATACCCTTCTTAGTTGCTAATTCTTTCAATGTACCAGCTTTATTTCCACTAAGTTTTCTTGCAAATTTATTTCCAACTCCTCCAACAGCACCTTTTATTATTTTGCCACCTCTTCTTAGTCCAGCTGGCAATTTACTAGAAAATCCACCTGCTCCAGGTATACCTCCTCCTGAAGATGGAGCCCCACTTGAAGATCCTCCTCCTATAGACAATCCACTTCCACCAGGAATTCCTCCAGAAGCGCCTCTTCCAGAAGCACCTCTTCCAGGAGGAACAACTCCTCCTGATGTTGGTGCACTAGTCCATGCAGGAGCTAATGGATTTCTTGCTAATTTTACTTTTGACTTACCTTTCTCATCACTTCCGCCTTTTCCACCGCCCATTTTAGGTGGTCCAAATCCTCCTAGTTTTTCAAGTCCATGACCTACGGCATGTGCCATTCCAGGTCCAGCCAATCCAGGTGTACCTCCCGGTGCTTTATCAAATCCAAAGATTTTCTTAAAGAATTTTTCTGCAGCAATCATATAACCATATGCACCAATTGCATATATAATATTTTCTCTTACAAGTTCACTCGCTGCATAAATAAATACCGTATATAACAATAAATGAAGTGGTTGAACTAAAACATTAAACATATATTCTTTAAACCATGTATTAAATGCCTGTGCTTTTCCGTCACCTAATTTATCTATTGGATACATAAATGCTATTAATGGTGCTATCATCGTATAAAATGCTAACTTAAATACTCTTTTTAAATATGTATAGAAAAATATACATGTTTCTAATACTAAAAGAATATATAAAATTGCATACTCTCCAAATCTTGAATTTGATTTATCTACATCTTCATTTTCAGTATATGATTCATACACACCTGAACCTCTATATATTAAAACATACTTTGAACCAAATGTAGTTAATGTTCTACAAAACTCTGGTAAGTTACATCTGTACACAGTTTTATCTGCCCATCTATCATCATTATCTTCACCAACAATAGCTGAAGCAATTGACCATCCTTTCATGGCACCAGTTATTGGATTTATTTTTATAGGATCAAGTACCATTGCTGTCCCTCCTACAAGAAATCCTACTTTTGCGGAAAAAGTTTTTATTGCCTTGTTTATTTCTTCATCTGCAGGCTTAAATATTCTCGCATTTATAAATACATTCCCATTTTCCGATTCACTTGCCCAATCTTTTCTTTCAACATGTATCTCTCCGGTATCTTCATCAAAATCAAAACAATCAGAGCCATTATCTTTATTTCTAACATCAAAATGATCTAAATAAAATAGATTGACACCTGGGTCATATGAGTCAGTCCCTGGTGTTGCATCTTTTTTTACATCGCCCCAACTATTATAATATGTATCTAGTCCTCCCCCTAATTTTGATAATGATATGTAGTATGAACTTTCTCTATTTTCTCCTAACATTTCTACAATCATTTCATTAACATTCATAAGAAAACTCATAATATATTGCATTATTATCAATAAACATATTCCAACTACCCAATCTACCAACCATTGTTTATATTTTACTTGATCTGTCACTGCAGTCGAAACTACTATTCTTATTCCTACGTATAATAAAACAACCATCATCATTACCAAAACCAAATTACGTAATGATTTATACACATTTGAAACTACTGGTTTTAAAATATTTGCCGAACTATTAGCGTAATTTTGTATTTCTGTATCATCTCTAAAAAAGTTTATATCTAATACTGGAATTCTAATGTATTTTTCATCTCCTAAATTTCCATCAAAATCAGCTGCTCTTTGATATACTAATCCAGATGTGAAGATGTCATATGGTGTTACATCAAAATTATATACAGATCCTTTTGTATCACTATTCCAACCTTTTAAATTCAATTTTATTTTAAAATTACTTATAGATTCACCGCTAATATCGTTAAATAATCTCATAACAGCATCTGGTATTTTTAACATTAAATTTACAAAATCTTCAATTGTGCCAGCCTCTGTTTTTTTAGGCATGGAGAAAAAAAGTGTAATTATACACAGTATTATTAATAATATTCTTTTCATATTTTCTAAAAATTTCTTTTTCTTCATTTTTTCCTCCAAAACGACCTTTTTATACCTCTTTATTTTACAATGTTTTCACTGCTATGTCAACATAATTCTGTCTACATTTCAATTATTGTCCGTATTTTTGGGCTATTACTTTATTTAAATTTGTTTCCATAAATTGGAATTCTTTTGCAGTCGGATTTATAGTTATTATTGCTGAATCTTGTCCAACTTTTAATAATCCTTGTCCTCTTTGACAAGTTACTAAAAATCCAGCTTCACCTTCACTTAATTTGAAAACTTCTTTTAAGTATTCAATTTCAGCCTTATCCTGTGCTAAAAATAATTTTGTATCTGATGATGTTAAAACAGCTTGAACTTCTGCTTTCTCATAAAAATCTTGGAATCTTTGTGAGATAATAGCTAATGATACATTTCTTTTTCTTGCACGTCTTGCCATTGTATTTAAAAAGTCTACAGCTTCTGGATATGGTAATAACATCCATGCTTCATCAACTAGCACACGTTTTTTTCTAGCTTTTTTTCTATCTTCACTATTTTTCTTAACATACTTTTCCCAAATCCATGATAATAAAATTTGTTGTGCAAGTGGTCTTGCAAATCTTTCCTCTAATTGTGAAATATCCAAGTTTATAAATGGTGATTCTTCTAATAAATCAAATGTTGATTGACCATCAAAATATGCCATTTGTCCGTCATATTCTCTAATATATTGTTTCATAACTTTTATTAAATAACTATAATGGAATTGATAATCCTGGTTTGTATTGTTTGCAGCTTTTTCTTGTATTTGTCTATACCATGAACCAATTGTAGGCATATCCTTTTTTTCCCTAACAATTTCACCATTTTTAATAGTTGCTGATTGACTTACATATAAACTTGCAGGATCACTTGTAATACCCATTCTTGCATATTCATCTGCAACCGATTCAGCTATTATTTGTTTTGTAAGTTCGTTTACCTCACTACTCTTAGTACTACCTTTTGCCATTGTAACTAAAGCTTGGGTAACATCCTCAATTTTACTTTCAACATTTAATACCATTTTTTCTTTTCCTGTAATTTCATCCTTTACAGTTTCTGTTTCTAGATCAAATAAATTAATTACAGTTCCTGAGTTTGGACTTATTACTACATTAATTCCACCTAAACTATCTGCAACAATTGAATATTCACCTTCGGCATCTAGTGCTAAACTTTCAATTCCCATTAATACTGCAGATCTTGAAATTAAAGTTTTCATTGTAACAGATTTACCAGCACCAGATTTAGCAAATATAACCATGTTGTAGTTTGTTAAACTTTCATGGAAGTTATCAAATAATATTGGAACTCCAGTTTGTGCATTATATCCAAGTGGTATACCTGTTGAATGTCCTATTTCTGAAGTAACAAATGGAAATACTGTTCCCATTGATCCTCTATCAAATAAATGTTTTTGGCCTAACTTTTCTCTCATTAAAGGTAGATTGGTTTGAAAAGCTTGCTCTTGATTTGCCCAAGAAGATTTTATATCAACTAGGCTTTTTGCCATTTCACTAGAAAGCAATCTTGTATATGTATCAAGTGTTTTTAAATCATATGCAAATAAAGTTGATACTATTGTTGCTTCAAACATTTTGTTAAAACCTGCAGCTATTTGATCTCTTAAGTCCTCTGTTTCAAATCTTTTTTGTGTAAGAAGTCTTGCTCTATTTATATTTCCTCTATCTTCAGCCATAATTCTTTCTGTCTCTAATTCGTTTATAACTCTGTTTAAATCATTTTGTGATTTTGATTCTTGTATTGGATTTATATATACAGAAGTATTTATATCTCCAAACATGTACATTCCTCTAAAAAGCTCTGGGAAAGTACACATACGAGGTAAGTTTGCAACGAAAAAGCTTCTAGCAAATCTATTTACATTAGAAATAATTTCTAAGTGATCAAGACTTGATGCATCTATTCCAGTTGGTGCAATCATTTCTTTTATTGTTTTTCTTCTAATTATTCTCTTTTTAACTTCTTCGTCAATTTTATTTGTTTGATTGCTTTTATCCGTTTTGTTCTTCTTCATTCTTCTCCCTCTCTTTCATTTCTTTTAATTTTTTTAGTTTTCTTTTTCTTGCAAGGAGTTTCTTTCTTCTTTCTTCTTCTGTAAGTTGCTTTTTAGGTGTTGTATCTACATTGCTTGTTGCTATATTAGTGCTATCATCTGTATAACTTGCTTCATCTGAATTTTCATCGACTTTATTTGCTTTCTTTTCTTTCTCGTTTTTTTCTTTTTCCTTTTTTTCACTCATTTTTCTTATATTAAATTTAGTTCTTTCAGCCATAGCTTTTCCAATTACTTCTGACTCGCTATCAACTATTTGCTCTGCAAGATTATCTACATATTGTTGCATATTCTCTTGTTTTTCATCTATCATTCTTTTTCTCATTCGTACTTCATTTGATGTATATTCAAATGCATCAATAGCTTTTTGATTTGCTTTTTTTACAATTTCATCATCTAGAGCTTTCATTTTCTTATCTAATACATCTTCCGAAACAGAATATAATGATTGATATCCAGATTGACTCATGTATGTTTCAAAATCATATATATCATATTGCTCTCTGTTATATGCAACATATAATAATTCAACAAGCTCTTGAGAATTTAAAATTTTTCCTCTTACATCACAACTTGTAAGTCCACTTACTATTGTTTGTGATCTTGTATATAATTCAGAAAATGCCATACTACTAATTTCTCTTTTATCAAAATCTCCTGCCGATGTAATTTCTTCTGTATAATATGGAATTATTATATAATACTGTTTTGTTGTTATATCTCTATTTTCAGCCATTTGCTCAGTATTTTCAATAATATCTTTTCCATATTCATATAAATTTCTTTTTTTAGTTACTTCTTTTATTTCTTTCAATAACTCATCTTTTGTTACATTTGGTAATCTTTGCATATCTCTGTATTTTTCTTCTTCTCTTTGTAAGTCTAACCTTATTCTCTCTAGTCTCTCATTGTATCTTATTGTACTTTGACTTAAATTTACTTTTCTTGTTTGTATGTATAATTGAATTTCGTGTTTTAATGTATTTAAAAATTGTATAAATCCTTCTTCTACACTTGCTTTTTCTACTCCAGATAATAAGTCATAGTTTATACCTTTACATTCAACAACCATTAAGTATCTTGCTCCATTATCTTGAACAATCATATTGTCTTCAACTTCATCAAATTCCATAAATCTGAATACAGATTTTTTATCTTGTTTTATTTCTTCATCATTTTTAGGTGCTTGCTCTTCTTCTTCTCTTTTTTTTGCTAATTTATCTTTATAATAAATTGCCACTAAAACTAAAATTAAAATTACTATTAAAGAAATTATCGCTATAAGTATTATTTTTAATCCATCATTACTCATTATCTATTTCCCTTCTTTCTCTTTTCTTGCTCTTCTTTTTTCAAGGACCGTCCCCGTTTTTTATGTCTTTAAAGTTTCTATTTTCTTACTCTTAAGCTAAGTTCGGCAGGACCGTCCCCATATACAACTTTACCGGAGCAGATTGTCATTTTACATTTGCCATATACATGATTTCCATCAAATGGTGTTGCTTTTCCCATTGATACAAATGTTGATGAATCTATGTCGTATTGCTCTTTTAAATCATATACTGTTAAATCAGCTGTTTGTCCTTCTTTTATTTCTGTTCCTATTTTGAATATTTTTCTTGGATTTGTATTCATTAAATCTATTAGTTTTTCTAATGTTATTATTCCTGGTTTTACTAGATTTGTATATAATACTGGAAATGCTACTTCTAATCCTACAACTCCCATGCTACTTCCTGCTAATCCTTTGCTTTTTTCTTCTGCTGAATGTGGAGCATGGTCTGTTATTATCATATCTATTGTTCCATCTTTTATTCCTTCAATTAAAGCTAATCGATCTTCTTCTGAACGAATAGGTGGATTCATTTTAAATCTTCCATCTTCCTGTAAATCCATGTCATTTAATGTTAAATAATGAGGTCCTGTTTCACATGTTATGTTTACGCCTTCCGCTTTCGCTTTACGAATTATATCAACACTTTCTTTTGTTGATATATGACATACATGATAATGACAACCTGTCCTTCTTGATAGCTCTATATCTCTTTTTATTGGACCCCATTCGCTTTCAGAACATATTCCCTTATGATTATGTAGTTTTGCATATTGTCCATCATGTATATATCCGCCATTTAAAAGACTATTATCTTCACAATGTGCAACAATCATTTTATTGAGACTTTTAGCTTTTTCCATAGCTGTAAGCATCATTTGCTCATTTTGAACACCATGTCCGTCATCTGAAAAAGCAATTACATAGTCAGCAATTTCATCTAAATCCGCAAGCTCTTCACCTTTTTCACCTTTAGTTATTGTTCCATATGGATACACATTTATCTTTGCATCTTTTTTTATTGCATCAAGCTCTACTTGCAGATTTTCCATACAATCTGGTGTTGGATTTAAATTTGGCATAGCACATATACTGGTGTAACCTCCTTTTGCTCCAGCCATACTTCCAGTTGCAATTGTTTCCTTATAAATAAAACCAGGTTCTCTTAGATGTGTATGAACATCAATTAAACCTGGTAATAAATACATATTATTTAAATCATAAACTGCATCGATATCTTTTGATTCGATGTTTTCAGAAATTCTTGTTATTGTAGATTCGTTTATTTCTACATCACATTTTTGAAATTTGCCATTTGTAAATACCATTGCATTTTTTAATAACATTTTCAAATTCCTCCTTTTGTATTTTTATTATCATATATAAGCAGATTTTGTTTGTCAATATTTTATAATAAAAATTTTTAATTTCTAATTTCGGGGACGGTCCTTGTATTTATTTTTCCAGGACCGTCCCCATTTTCTTCCTTCCAGGACCGTCCCTCTTTTTCCTCCTCCAGGACCGTCCCATTTTTTTGTTTCTTTGTTTACTTATTTTACATAATATGGTATAATTATTATATAAAATTCTTTTTTATCCTCAAATGACAATTGGCATTTTTCTTTTGGGGTCTCATATATAATTTGTTTCATCAATAAAGATTGGAGGAATATTAGATGAAAAAGATTTTTGGCTATTTCAAGGGCGAAAGAAAGATTTGGGCGTTTATTGCTCTTATTATTTCGTCTACATTCTGCAATATCGCAAATCCCTATCTGAATGGTCTTTTGGTTAACTCGCTTTCTGAAAAAAGATTTTTGGATATGGTTGTATTTTCGATTTTAATTGCAGTAGTTTCTATTGCACTTGCTGCAATGCGGTATGGCATTAATTATATTGCTGTATCAGTAGAGACTTCAGTTTCTAAAAAACTGGAATCCGATTTGTGTCGGAAGACACTTAATATCAAGGAAGCCTTTTTAAAAGATTTCAAATCTGGCGAACTTTCGAGTATTGCTAAGGATGATCCTTCTGAAATGCTTTCTGACTGCATAAAGGTATTCATGGCAGGATTTGGTATTTTGTCTTCAGTTACTGTTGCAATCTATGTTGCCTTTCTTAATTTCTGGTGTTTTTTGTTGTACGCTATATTTTTTATCATCATTTTTGCATACCAAAAAATATCTTTAAAAAAGGAGCAGAAAAACAAAATAACAGAAAAATCTAAGAATGACTCTGCCAAAAGCATTGTCAATCAAATTTTTCGAGGAATTGCTGACATCAAAATATTAAATCTGAAAGATGCAATTTTGGACAAATATGTCAATATTCTCGATTCCGAAATTAATTCACAAAAAGAGAAAGAAAAAACAAAATCTGGTAATAGATTATTTTGTAATGTAGCCTACCAAGTATATACACTATTTTTTATGTTGTTAGGAGTATTTCTGCTTACAACAAATAAGATTTCTATTCAAACTTTTATAACAATCTATTTGTATAGATCATATATGTATAGTTTGTTATTTGATGTTGCAGAAATGAGATCAAATATAGTTGATATAAAAACACTTGCTGGACGTATAAACAAAATTCTATCTATCGATGAAAATAAAGTGGAAAGTTTTGGAAATATTACTGACACATCAGAAAAAAACTCAATCGAATTTTCAAATGTCACTTTTTCATATGATTCTGGTGAATTATTGAAAAATATTTCATTGAAAATTCATCAAGGAGAAATCATCGGACTTGTTGGAGCAAGCGGATCTGCAAAAACAACATTGATTAAGCTTCTTAGTAGACAGCTCGATCCTTGTAGTGGCGAGATCTATGTAAATGGACACAATATCAAAAATTACTCTTATAAAGGTTATACAGATATTGTTTCAGTTGCTTCTCAACAACCATTTGTATTCTCTTGCAGTATTCGAGAAAATTTACTAATGGTAAAGCCCAATGCTACAGAAGCAGAAATGTGGCATGCATTGGAAAAGACAAGAATTATTGGCTATGTAAAAAGCTTAAAAGATGGGCTTGATACAGTCATCAATGAGTCATTAAATCTCTCTGGTGGCCAATTACAGAGAATTGCACTGGCACGGCTCTTCCTTAAGAATACACCAATAATAGTCCTCGACGAAGCAACAGCAGCTTTGGATAATAAGACCCAAGCAGAAATCACCAAGATGATCCATGCCGAATCATATAATCATATCTTCGTAATTATTGCACATAGAATTGAAGCAATTAAATCCGCTAACAAAATTATATTTATGAAGAATGGAAAAATTGCTGGTGAAGGAACTCACCAGGAGTTGCTTGCAAAAAATAGTGACTATGTCGCTTTGACAAGTAACAAATAGCCAAAACTAAGAGACAGATGTATATTTTACATCTGTCTCCGTTAGTTAATCACTTTTCTTTACAAGCTTGGCATTTGAGAACCTGCACTTTATGTAATCATGGTTTCTTAATTTACTTTTTTTTGCACTATTTACAAAAACCAACTTATCTTCTAATTCATCAATTTCTATTGGAAAAAACATGGAAAAGTTTTTATCAGATGGAATAAGCAATCCTTTGCCTCCTTTTGAGAAAATTTCTTCCAGATTTTTATTTTTTATCCAATCGCCATTGATTATCCGAATATATTTGGTTGTTATATGTCCTTTTTCTTGTTCATCGTACTTTTCAACAATAAACAAAACCGGAATCAAATCATCAATGTTAAATTGCTGAATTCTTCCAAATGCATAACCAAATGTCATAGCGCAAAATATAACTACTGCCAATTTGAACATATGGAACCTCCTTTATGTCCTTATACGAAAACTTTATTTCGTTTTCGTTTTTTGTGTTTGACTTATGATATGGATTTAATTATACTTTGTTTTACATAATATGTAAATAGTTTTGTGCATTTTTTCTACAAATTTTCACAAAAAATACATATTATTATAAAATTCCAACTTATTTATTAATTATATCTAAAATTTCACTTGGATTAGATACAATTACTTCTGCACCATGTTCATATAAAAATTTTCTATCTCTGAATCCCCAATCTACAATTATTGATTTCATCTTAGAATTTTGAGCAGTTTGTATATCAACTTCCGAATCTCCAATATATATTGATTTTGTACGATATATATTTAATATTTTTAAAACCTCATTAACCTCATCTGGCTCTGGTTTCTTGGCAATATTTACCTTTTCTCCGATCTCAACATCAAATAATCCTGTAAAAAATTTCTTGCATAAACTTTTTACTGCAGAATTTTGTTTATTTGAAACATAATTATATTAACCTCTAAAATACTAAGATTATGAATTTCCCAACTAATGTAAAGTACACGAACGAACACGAATGGATTCGTCTGGAAGGTGATGAAGCTTATGTAGGAATTACAGATTATGCACAAGAACAATTGGGCGACATCGTCTTTGTAGATGTAACGACCGAAGGTGAAACTCTAGAAAAAGGTGAAGTATTCGGAACCATTGAAGTTGTAAAAACTGTATCCGACCTTTTCCTTCCCATTGGTGGCGAAGTACTTGAAATCAATCCAGAGCTGGAAGAACATCCGGAACTGGTAAACAAAGATCCATATGGTGACGGCTGGCTAATCAAGATCAAACCAACTGACACTACAGAAATGGATGAACTGCTGGATGCTGAAGCATACAAACAGATCATTAATGAATAAAACTAAATAAACAGACATGAAACCAATTGTAAGTATCATCATGGGTAGTACGTCCGATCTTCCTGTTATGGAGAAAGCGGCGAAACTGCTCGACGAAATGCAAGTTCCTTTCGAAATGAATGCTCTTTCGGCACACCGTACACCTGCTGAAGTGGAAAAATTCGCAAAAGAAGCTGCCGGACGAGGTATTAAAGTCATTATTGCAGCAGCAGGAATGGCTGCAGCTTTGCCAGGGGTGATTGCAGCGAATACTACACTTCCTGTTATCGGAGTTCCCGTAAAAGGTTCTGTGCTCGATGGAGTGGATGCGCTTTATTCTATCATCCAGATGCCTCCCGGCATACCTGTAGCAACAGTTGCTATCAATGGTGCTATGAATGCAGCTATCCTTGCAGTACAAATGTTGGCATTATCTGATGAAGGACTCGCCGAAAAATTTGCAGCTTACAAGGAAGGTCTGAAAAATAAGATAGTCAAAGCTAACGAAGAATTGAAAGAAGTAAAATACGCTTATAAAACAAATTAATGGATTACTTCAACTATTCACGCCGAGAGGCAAATGAGGTATATGTTGGTGCCACTCCTATGGGTGGCACTAATCCTATCCGTATACAAAGTATGACCAATACGGTCACAATGGATACTGAGGCCTGTGTAGAACAAGCTAAACGCATCATTGAAGCAGGAGGTGAATATGTACGCCTCACTACTCAGGGAGTACGTGAAGCTGAAAACTTAAAGAATATCAATATCGGACTGCGTTCACAAGGGTACGACACTCCGCTGATAGCCGATGTACACTTTAATCCCAAAGTGGCAGAAGTAGCAGCATTGTATGCTGAAGGAGTACGCATCAATCCGGGAAATTATGTAGATGCCGCGCGCACTTTCAAGAAACTGGAATATACGGATGAAGAATATGCTCAGGAAATTCAGAAGATACGTGACCGCTTCATTCCATTCCTAAATACCTGTAAAGAGAA
>OLRV01001225.1_pt1 | contig 22554 bp, 23 predicted proteins | sample 1672421 | NCBI WGS metagenome assembly OLRV01 (sample SAMEA3136684, study PRJEB25190) | human gut metagenome | biome: human gut; feature: human-associated habitat; material: faeces | place: Austria | collected 2013
CCCCGTGACGCTGTCCATCGGCATCGTGCAGAGTGAGGACGAATTCGCCCGGCAGGCGGAAGAAGCGCAGTCCGCCCTCGACCTTGCGCTGGGCCGCGGCGGCGATCAGGCCGTGGTGCGCATCGGCAGGGACATGAAAGTCTTCGGCGGCAAGACACAGGCCACCGGAAGTATGACCCGCGTCCGTGTCCGCGTGGTGGCGCACGCTCTGAAAGAGCTGGTGAACGACTCCGACCGGGTCATCATCATGGGGCACCTCCACGAGGATTACGACGCCCTCGGCGCGGCGGCGGGGCTGGCGTGCCTCTTCCGGGCGGACGGCAGAGAAGCGTACATCGCCGTTTCCTCCGCCGATGAGACATCCCGGAAAATGCGGAAAGCCATCCGGGAGGATGAAGAGCTTTCCGATCTGCTCCTCTCCGACAGCGAGGCGAAAGACCTCGTCACCGACAAGACCCTCGTCTTTGCCGTCGATACGCATGTGCCGGAAATGATCGCCGCGCCGGATACGCTGGCGAGATCGTCCCGGCGCATCATCATCGACCACCACCGCCGGTCGAGCAGCATCATTCCCAATACGCTCCTCACCTACATGGAGCCTTCCGCCTCTTCCGCGTCGGAACTGGTGACGGAGCTCATCCAGTACTACGACACCGACGGCGAACTGCCGCAGCTGGCGGCATCGTGCCTCTATGCGGGCATCGTGGTGGATACGAAGAATTTCTCCGTCCAGACGGGCATCCGCACCTTCGACGCGGCGAGCTATCTCCGCCGGATCGGCGCGGATACGAAGCTCGTGAAAGAGCTCTTTGCCGTGGACATCGAGACGACGAAGATCAAGTCGGCCATCATGGCGGCCATGAAGATCAAAGAAGGCTGCGTGGCCGTGGCGGAATGCCCCGCGGGCACCGCGCAGGCCCAGATCATCGCCGGGCAGGTGGCGGATTTCCTCGTCAATGTGGAAGGCATCCGGGCGAGCGTCGTCTACTATCCCATGGACAAACAGCGTCTCGGCATCTCCGCGAGGAGCGACGGCAGCCTCAATGTACAGACCGTGATGGAAGCGGTCGGCGGCGGCGGGCACATGACCGTCTCCGGCGCGCAGATCAGCGAAAAAGATAAAGAAGACGCCGCAAAGAAGATCCTCGCGGCGATCCGTGAACAGTTAAAGGAGGAAGAACAATGAAAGTAGTACTTTTGCAGGATGTGAAGAAACTGGGCAAGCGGGGCGACGTCATCGAAGTCTCCGACGGCTACGGCCGCAATGTCCTCATCAAGCGCGGCCTCGGGCAGGAAGGCACGAAAGCCAATCTGAACACCGCGGCGCAGCGGAAAGAATCCAAGGAATTTAAGTCCAAAGTCGCGGCGGACGAAGCTGTCGTCATGGCGTCCCAGCTGAAAAAAGTGAACGCGGAGATCAAAGTCCGCGTCGGCGAAGACGGCCGCATCTTCGGCAGCGTCACCGCGAAGGATATCAGCGAGACGCTGGAGAAGAAATACGGCTTCAAGCTGGACAAGAAAAATATCAAGATCAAAGAGCCGATCAAACAGCCCGGCGACTATGAGATTGAAGTGTGGGTGCACCCGCAGGTGACCAGCACGATCCGCCTCAAAGTCACGGCGGAATAAAAAAGGCGTGTTCCTGAAAAGGAGCACGTTTTTTATTTGCGCCTTTTCGGCGGGAGAGAGTCATTTGCGGTGCGGAGGCTGTATTCCCCGTGCGGGGGGCATGAGCGGCGCTGCGCGTTCTCTGTCGGGCGGTGCGGACGCAGGCCCACGCTGCCCTGCCGGAAGCTGTCGGCGCAGGCCCACATACGACGCTGCCACGGGCGCTACATTTTCCTGTGATTCATTCTGTAGCCCCGAGCTACATTTGAGGCTTCATTTCTCTTTTTCTCCAGAGAAAAAAGAGAAACGAAGCAAAGAGAAAAAGCTGCCGCCCACGTCCGCACCCTGAAAAATCGGACCGGTCACTACCCTCCGTGCAACTCGCGAGCTGAAAGCTTTCAGCTCATTCAGAATGGTTTATAGATATCCCACAATGCACGACGCCCGCTCAGACAGGCGCTCCGGCTGACGTCACCGGCCGATTTTTCTCCCGCTCCGCGGGCACCGGGCGCAGACGGCATGGGCGGGGAGCTGCACCAGTGTTAGACAGCAGGTTCTCAGGCGGTGCGGACGCAGGCGAGAAGGCCACGTTTTCTCTCACACACGGCGAAGCCAGACGGGAGAAATGGGTATATGTGCATTTGAGGAAAGTCGTGTCGGCCCCCTTTGGGGCCATCCTTGGATGCTTACCGTTGTGCCCAGACGGTGCAGACGCAGGCGAGTGAATGGGGAATGTACGCAGACGGGTAATTCTTTTTATATGATCATCGAAATGGATGGGAAAGGTGAGAGTCAAAATGAGCGGGCCCGGCGTCGGGGCCGGGCGGACGGTGTGAGCCGCCCTCTTATTTTTCGCCTGGCCGGCGGCTCCTTTTCTTTGCGACCTTTCTTTTCCGGGCCGCCCCGGAAAATGAAATGAAGTGACCATGGCATCACATGCCGGAGCGGCACATTGCCGGGGCTCTCCCGGCAGAAAGAGGAAATGAAGTATCCGCGGCAGCGAAGCATGTGGGCCCGCGCCGAAAGGGACGAAAAGAAATTTGCCGCAAATGAACTCTGCACCGACAGCTTCCGGCAGAATAGCGTAAGCCTGCGTCCGCACCGACAGCTTCCTGCAAGGACAGCATGCGTCTGCGTCTGGCGGGGGCCTTCCGCAAAGGCGGCATTGACAGCGGCTTCCAGGGGGAGCATAATCAAAAAAAGTCATGTCATAAGCAGGGAAAATCCTGAAAGACTGTGCTGCGGGGCAGCGGAAAGAAGGCGTCCGAAATGAAGGGTCATACCAGTCTGAAGCGTACAGTGTGGATCTGCGCGCTCGGCGGCATCTGCGTCTCCGGGGGCGGTACGATGGTCTTTCCTTTTTTGTCGTTCTACCTGCTGGAGTTGGGGGCGACGCAGGAGAATGTGGAGCTCTGGACGTCGCTCGCTTCGTCGTCTACGTTCCTCATGGGCGCTATCGTGCTGCCTATCTGGGGAGCGCTCTCCGACCGCATGGGGCAGAAGAAGATGATCCTCCGCGCGTCGGCGAGTCTGGCGCTGGCATTTTTCATGGCCGCCGCCGTGACCACGCCGCTTCAGTTCATCGGCGTGCGCATGTTTCAGGGATTTTCTTTCGGGTATTTTCCCATCTGCCAGTCGCTCCTTTCTTCGCTGGCCGGGAATCACGCCGCGGAAGCGATCAGCGTTCTCATGGCGGGGCGCAGCGCCGGGAGCGTGCTCGGGCCTTTCCTTGGCGGGACGTTCGCTCATTTCTTCGGCATGCGCACGTCCTTCCTTGTAGGCGGCGCCGGCTATGTGCTGAGCTTTCTGCTCATTCTCTTTTTTATCAAGGAGCCGCCGAAGAAGCAGGAAACGAAACGGGTGGGCATCGCCGAGTCGTTCCATATCCTCTCGAAAAATAAACTCTTCGTGCGCATCATGTCGCTCATGGTGGTGAATCAGGCGGCGACGATCCTCATCAATCCGATCTTTTCGCTCTATGTGGCGGAGCTCACCGGCGATATGGCTGACGCCGATCTGATCTCGGGCATCATTGTGGGCATCGTGGGGATCTCCGGCGTCATTGCCGCGCCGTTCTGGGGCAAGCTCTGCACCCGCCGCGGCGTGGATCAGGGCGTTTTCTGGGCGTTTGCCGGGAGCGCCGTCACGTTTTTCATGCAGTGGGCCGCGCCGAATATCTGGCTCTTCGCGCTGGGGCAGCTCCTTTTCGGCATTTTCGTGGTGGGCGGCACCATCGCTCTCACCGCGGGGGTGAATGAGTGCACCGACGGAACGATGCGGGGCAGCGCTTTCGGCCTGCTTGCCACATCGATGAACGTGGGCAATTTCATCGGCCCGCTGCTGGGGGGCGTCTGCGCGGATATCTTCGGCCTCGCGTCGGCGTTCTTCCTGGGCGGACTGATCCTTCTGGCCGCTACGTTCTGGATCTGGCACAGGCTGCGGACGCGCGCCGCGGCATAAAAAGAGGAGCAGGGAAGCCTGCTCTTTTTTCGCACCTTTTCGCGGGGCTGTGAGATAATGGGAGAAACGGAAAGAAGGAGGGAATTTTATGACTCGGCTGCTCAGGGACGGCGTATCTGCGGAGGAGGCGGCGGACATTTATGAGGCGTGGCTCCTCGGCGAGCGGCCCGCAAAAGGCGCGGCGGTGTCGTCGGGGCCGGTGCTCTGTCTGACGGGAAGCGTCCCAGCGGCGGGGAACGCGGAGCCCTTCGGGGAGGCGGCGGATGTGCGCACCGCTCTGGATGAGGCCCGGACGAAGGGCGCTCTTCGGAATTTCCGGGACTGGCGGCGTATGCCCGCGGGGGCGGCGGCCTGTTCTTCTTCGGCGGGACTGCTCCTTTTCCCTGCCGATCGGTGGCGTGTGCCGGAAGGGGCGGAGGAGCTATGTTTTCCGGGCATTCTTGAGCGGGTGCTCACGGAAAAAGAAGCGGCGGAGCGCTTTTCCGTGACCGCGGCGGCGGTGAAGAAGGCCTGCGAATCGGGAGCGGCCGGCAGGGAAGCGAAGAAGACGCCCGCCGGATGGCTCATGGCGGAGAGCGCCGCGGCCCGTCTTTTCGCGGGGGAAGAACGGGCGGAGGATATCCTGCCGCTCCTTCTCGCCTTTGCCGCGCCGGAAGCGGGGCACCTGTGGAATCGGAGCGGAGACGAAGTGCGGAGCGCCGCCGCGGGAGCGGGCCACCGCGCGGCCCGTCTGGGAGAGGGCGAGCGCCGCCGGGCGGGGCGGACGTGGCTCGTGACGCGCGCCGCCATGGAGAAGCTCTATGGCGATCCCGTCCCGGAGCGGTGGCGGGCTTTCGCGGAAGCCATGAGGAAGAAATAAGGACAATAAAAAAGAGAGCTGCGGAGAACAGCTCTTTTTATTTGCTCTTTTTCAGAGGAGGATCATCGTTCCGGCGATCACCAGCAGACCGTAGGTGAGCCGGTCGAAGAGTTTCTGATCGATCCGGTCGTGAATGGCGTTGCCCGCGAGGAGCGCGGCGGCGAGCGCCGGGAGGGACAGGACGGTGAGCGTGAGAAATTCGCCGTTGTAGAGTCCCTTTTCATAGTCGGAGACCATGAGAAAGAGATTGAGCGCCACCCAGACGGCGGAGGCGTTCGCCCGGAAGCGGTGTTTGTCCCGGAAGACCGCCGCCAGGTAGATGACGAGGAGCGTGCCACCGGAGACGAAGAGGCCGTGGATGACGCCGGCGCCGAAGAGAACGGGCAGGGCCGCCCATTTCGGGAAAGCTCCGGACGGCGGAGAGAGGAGAAGATTTTTCAGGGCCACCGCAATGATGAGCGCGCCGTAGCAGGGGATGAGCAGCGCCGGGTCCGCCGCGCCGTAGAGGGCGATGCCCGCGGCGGTGCCGAAAGCCATGAAGAAAATGATGCGCATGAGCTCCCGCCGGTCGAGGTACTGCCGGTTCTGCCATGCCACGGCGGCGTTGACGATCCAGCTGAGCACATTGATGGAGGCTTTCGCCATGTCCGGCCCGACGAGAAGGATGCCCGCCGGGAGCGAGAGCATGACTCCGGCGAATCCCGTGAGCACCTGAAGAACGTTTGCCGCGAAGATGACTGCCGCGAAGAGCGCGCACGTGAGGGGATAAGAAGAGAGATAGGAAAACATGGGTCACAGGAGGATCATGGCGCCTGCGAGCAGGAGCAGGCCGTAAGTGAGACGATTGAACAGTGTCTGATCGATGCGGCTGTGGATGCGGTTTCCCAGCCACACCGCCAGGATGAGCGGGACGGCGGCGACGGCGGTGAGCGTCAGGAGCTCTCCGTTCCAGAGGCCTTTTTCATAGTCCGAGACCATGAGAAAAATATTGAGAGACGCCCAGACGGCGGAGGCGTTCGCCCGGAACTGGTGCTTGTCCCGGAAGGCGGCCGCCAGATAGATCACGAGGAGAGCGCCGCCGGAGACGAAGAGGCCGTGGATGACGCCGGCGCCGAGGAGGATGGGCACAGGGGCCCAACGGGGAAGGGGCGCGTCCGAGGACTTCAGAAGGATATTTTTCAGGGCTACCGCGATGATCACCGCGCCGTAGCAGGGGATGAGCAGCGCCGGATTAACGGAATCGTAGAGGGCGATGCCCGCCGCCGCGCCGATGGCCATGAAGAAAATGATGCGGAAAAATTCCCGCCGCTCGATGTACCGGCGGTTTTTCCACGCCAGGTATACGCTGGTGGACCAGGTGAGGAGATTCACCGCGGCTTTTGCCATATCCGGGCCGAGAAGAAGGAGCGACGGCGGCAGCGCGAGCATGACGCCGGCAAATCCCGTGATGGTCTGGATCACATTGGCGGCGAAGATGATGGCGGCGAAGAGGAGGCATTTCAGCGGCTCTTCGAAGAAATAGGAAAACATGGGCATTCCTCCCGGATCAAGGTTTCTCCCCTATTATAAGCGCGCCGCCCGATCTGTACAGACAGGGCGGGGAATTTTTGTCTTGACATGACTTTTACAGGAAACGGGGCCTTTCATGTTATAATGAAAAAAACGGGGCGTCCCGGAGAAAGGGGCGGCTTCATTCAAAAAGGAAAGGATGTCGGGTATATGGACGATGGCGGGCAGATATGGACGGAGATACTGATTATTTTTGTCCTGATTATTTTCAACGGGATCTGCTCCATGACGGAGATCGCCGTGGTGGGCTCCCGGAAGACAAAGCTCCGGGAGATGATCAAGAAGGGAAATAAAAACGCGGAGTACGCGCTGAAGATCGCGGACAATCCGGAAAATCTCTTCTCCACCATCCAGATCGGCATCACCGCCATCGGCATTCTGACGGGCATGTATTCCGGCGCGTCGCTGGCGGTGCCTCTCGCGGCGGAGCTCTCGCAGTTCCCGGCAGTCGCGCCGTACGCGCAGGGCTTGGCCATGGCCATCGTCATTTCCATCGTGACCTACGCCACCCTCATCCTGGGCGAGCTCGCGCCGAAATGGCTGGCCATCGCGCTGCCGGAAAAAGCGTCCTGCGCCATCGCCAAGCCCATGCTCATGTTCTCCGCGCTGTGCCGGCCCCTCGTCGTATTCAGCGTGTGGTCCACGAAGATCGTCATCCGCCTCATCGGCATCGATATGAACAAGGAACAGCCCGTGTCGGAAGATGAGATCCGGGTCCTCCTCCGCCAGGGCGCGCGCATGGGCACCTTTGACAAGGCCGAGCCGATCCTCGTCGACCGGGTTTTCCAGCTGGACGACCTCACCGCGGCGGACTGCATGACCGCCCGGACACAGCTCACGTGGATCGATATCGAAGATCCGCCGGAAGAGATCTGGAAGGCCATCGAAGAGAGCAGCCATTTCCGCCTGCCTGTGGGGAAGGGCTCTCTCGATGAATTCCTGGGCATCGTCGATCTGTCGGACGTGCTCATGGACTGCCACAAAGGCGGCCCGGGGCGGGACGTGAGAGACGCCATTCAGGCAGTGAAGCGGCAGCCCGTCTTCATCCCCGAGACGCTCACCCTCGTGAAGGTGCTCCAGCATTTCCACGACAAAGGCGTCCACGAAGCGGTGGTCATCGACGAATACGGCGCTCTCTCCGGGCTCATCACGCTCCACGACGTGCTGGAGAAGATCGTCGGCACCATGCCGGGCGACGCGGAAGACATCATGGAAGAGAAGAACCGCTTCATCCGCCGGACGGACAATTCCTGGCTGGTGGAAGGGCTGTGCAGCATCGACGACTTCCGGGAACATTTCCACATTGAAGAAGAACTGCCCGGCGAAGCGGGAGATTATTATAAGACACTGGCGGGATTCATCGTTTACCTGCTGGGATACATCCCGAAAGAGACGGAGACCGTCGAATATGACCGTTTTGTCTTCGAGATCGTCGACTGCGACAATCGGAAGATCGATAAAGTCCTTGTGACAGAAAGGCAGGAGGCTCCTGCCGGGAAGGAGAAATGATGAAAGAGAATAAGGAATGGAAGAATTCCCTGGAAGACGCGCTGCTGGAGATCCACCGCCAGCTGCTGGAGGATGAGCAGTACCTCTCCCGCCGCCTGGAAGGGGGCGCTTTCGGCGATGAGCTGGCGGAAGAAGAGCTCCGCCTGCGCCGCATTTTCTCTCTTGCCGTCATGATGGAGGAAACGATCGACGCCTTCCTGAAAGACCGGGAAGCGGAAGACCCCGCCGCGGGCATGGACGAGCTCTCCCGTCTGGAATATACGAGCCACATCATCGGCACGCCCGATGACGAGGGGCAGCCGAAGGAGATCATGGATATCGCCATCGATATGGGCGGCGCGCCGAAAGCGGCGGAACAGCCGGAAGAAGCGGAAGAGGAAGAAGAAATGACGGAAGCGCCGGAGGCGGCCGAAGAAGCGGCGGAAGCTGCTGAGGAAGAAGCGCCGGAAGGCGAAGAAGAGACCGTCGGCGGAGAATCGGAAAACGCCGCCGATGAGGAAATACCGGAAGACGGAGAAGTGAGCGGCGGAGAAACGGAAGAAGCGGCTGACGGAGAAGCGCCGGAAGGCGAAGAAGAGGCCGACGGCGAAGAATCGGAAGACGCTGCCGATGAGGAAGAACCGGAGGATGAAGAAGACGCCGAAGAGGCGGAGGAAAACGATGACGACGACTATTTCATGAAAGATGAAAAACGCCGGAAAGAAGCGCTCCGCTCCGCCGCGGTGAAAGATAAAGAAAAGAAAGAACGCAAAGAAAAAGAGAAGAAGGAAAAGAAAGATAAGAAAGAGAAAGAAAAAAAGAAAAAAGACAAGGAGAAAGAAAAGAAGAAAGAGAAGAAAGAGAAGAAAAAGAAAGATAAAGAGAAAGCGAAAAAGAAGAAAGACAAAAAAGATAAGAAAAAAGGGAAGAAGATCCGTCTGATCATTGAAGACGACGACTGATTCCGGCCGGCTCCTGTTGGGGGCCGGTATTTTTTGCGGCATTTTCCTGTGCTACAATAAAAAGACGCGGGAAAGGAGGGCAGGCGGTTTTTAAAGAAGGCAGAGCCTTCGGGAAAATTCAATTTAACATCATTTGAAAGATCATTGGCCGTGATCGGGAAGGGTCATCCTTCATGAAAGGCCGGATTTAAAAGCATCAGCAATGATGCGGAAAAGAGGAAATTTAAAATGGGATTTTATATGAACAATTCGTACAATTCGTATTCTTCTTTCCGTCAGGAAGACGGAAAAGTGATCGGGCGCATCCGCACCGGGCTGAAATCGGCCACGCCCTCTGTTGGCGGGCAGGATTACCGCTTTTTCGTGGAGCCCCTTTCGCCGCTGCCCAGGGGCTATGACGACGCGCGGCGCATGGGATTTACCGGATTTATGAGCCGCATCGGCTACGACTGCGCGTCCTTCCCCTCGGAGAAAGAAGCGTGGCAGGCCCTCGAAGCGGAGTGGAGCGGCAGCCTCGTCCTCTTCACGCCGGCGCTGCGGAATAATAAATACTTCGTCCTCGATGACGTGCAGAAAGAAGCGGAGCCGCTCTCCATGGAAGGAGACGCTTTCTTTACGCCCATCCCCGTATTTGCCGTCGATGAAGACCCGGCGTGGGGCGGGGACATCAATAAATTCTGCGCCCAGCTCAGCGAAGGCAAGCCCCTGCCGGGCCTGTCCCGCCGCTTCTGGGACAGGAATCAGCTCCCGCCGTTCATTCTGGCCTCCTTCCGGCAGCCGGAAAACGGGCGGAAGAAGATGTACGCGCTCTTCGCGCCGCGGGAAGAAGACACCTTCGGCCGTGTCGTCATCAGCGAAGGCGGAGCCTACTTCGGTACGGAAGACCGGCGTGATCTTGGCTGCGCGCTGACCGATCTCTCCGCGCCGGAGATCCGCTCCCGCATCGTCTTATGCCGCACGGCGCCGCTCTGCTTCATGCCGGCTGCCCTCGTGCCGGATCTGAAAGCGGGGCTCCAGCCCATTCCGGCGGGCGGCGACCTCCTTGCCGCCTTCGCGAAGACCGCCCGCGCGGCGCGACCCGCGGAAAAGAGCCGCCCCGTCATCCTTCCGGGCGAGAAGATCCGCAGCCATGAAGACGCGGTCCGTCCGGCGGAAATGAGATCGTCCGCAGAAAAACAGCGCCAGGAAGAGGCGCCGAAAGCGGCTGCAGGCACGGAGCCCGCGCCGGAACCCGCGCCCGCGGAAGGGGCGGAAGAAAAAAAGACGGGTGAAAAGGAATTCCTCGCCCGCCTCGTCCGCGCCGCGGAAACGAAAGGCCTTCTGTACGATAAGAAAGACCTCATCAATTTCCACGTGTCCCTGAAAGTCTCCCGCCTCGTCATCCTCGCCGGCATGAGCGGCACCGGGAAATCCGGCCTCGTCCGTCTTTACGCCGACGCCATGGGCCTCCCGGCGGCGCAGTCCGTTATGATCCCCGTGCGCCCCTCCTGGATGGACGACAGCGACCTTTTGGGTTACCTGGACATGAAGAACATGATCTACCGCCCCGCCGATACGGGACTGGCGGAGCTCCTCATCGAAGCGGAGAAACACCCGGAAAAAATGTACATCGTCTGCTTCGACGAAATGAATCTCGCCCGGGCGGAACACTACTTCGCCCAGTTCCTCTCGGCTCTTGAGAAAGAAGACGATCCGGTCATCCGGCTCTACAATCCGGCGCTGGCGCCGCGCATCTACAACAGCGCCTCCTATCCCGCGGAGATCCGCGTGGGCCGGAACATCCTCTTTACAGGCACTGTCAATGTGGACGAATCGACGTACCATTTCTCCGACAAGATCCTCGACCGGGCGAACGTCATCGCCCTCCATCAGGGGAAATTCCGCGACCTTATGCGCCTCGCGAAGACCGAGCCGGAGATCTTCCCGGAGATTTCCGCCGCGGAATACGATTCCTATCGGAAGACCTCCGATACCGTCGCTCTCACCGAAGACGAGCTGGATTTCCTCGACGCTCTCAACGACGCGCTCCGGGAAAGCGGCCTCCAGAGCGGCATCGGCTACCGTGTGGCCCGCCAGATGGGGCGCTATCTCCTGAATATCCCCGAGGGAGCGGGCTTTACCAGAGAGGACGGCATCGACTGCCAGACGGTGCAGCGCATTCTCACGAAGCTCCGCGGTTCCGGCGAGCAACTCCGGTCGCTTCTCTCGGCGGGCGAAAAAGGCCTCGAAGGCGAAGCGGCGGCTGTCCTGTCCCGGTGGAGCCGTCTCTCGCCCTTCACGGAATCCCGGAAAGTTCTCCTCCGGAAAGCGCGGGAGCTGAAACTTTATGATTACACCATCTGAGCGCCTCCCTTTTGAAGTGCGCTTCCGCACCAGAGAAGGAGACCGGCCGCTCGCGCATTTCACTGAAGACCCGGCCCTGGCGGGAGAAGACGGCGAACCTCTCGGCATCATGGAAAATCAGGATATCAGCCTCCTTTTCCGCGCGCCGCCGGACTACCGGTTCACCATGGACGGCCTCGACGTGGTCCATGTGCCCGGCGCGGAGCGGGACGGGGACGCCGTCGTCATCCCGCCGCAGGGCGGGGCGGTCACTCTTTTTGAAGCGAAAAACTTCCCCCTCGTTCCGGGCTACTACATCGTCACCGTCACCGGACGGGGCAGGACCTGGTACGGCCTCATGGAGATCCTTCCGCGGTACATGCAGAAACAGCAGTGGCAGGACATGCGGGACGAACTCATGAGCGAGATCCGCCGCCTCTCCTTTGATTTCATGAAGCGCACCATGCGCATCAGCGCCTCTCTCGACAGCGCCCTCGGCGTGGGCAGCGCCATGCTCCTGCGCTTCTACATCGTCAATGACCTTTTCGACCGGGTCATGAACGTCATGGGCGAGCTCGCGCGCACGGCGAACAGCCGCATCGCCATCCGTTCCCGCCGCGTTCCCGCCGACATGGGACGGAAAGAGGAAGCCCATTTCCGCCCCGGGAAAGAACGCATCCACACGGGCCTTCCCTATGTGCGCGTCACCCGCACGGAGATCACGAGGGACGTCCCGGAAAACCGCTTCGCCAAATCCGTCCTCCTCGCGCTTGACAGGAGCCTCCGCGCCTTCATGGAGAGCATCGACGAAAACGCCGCCCGCGTGGGCAGCGAGCAGGAAGAATTCCGGCGCTACAAGAAAGACTACCAGTACAAAATGCGGGAAGAAGCGCTGGCCCGCTTCGCCGGATACCGCGCGCGGGCCCAGCAGCTGCGGAACGCCATCCGCCGGGCCGGAGAAGCGCCGTGGTTCCTCGAAGCCGGAGAGAGCCCCGCCGCCGTGCCGGACGCCACCGCCCTCCGGGACGCCCGCTATGCTGTGCTCTGCCGCCTTCACCGGAGCCTGTCCCGTCCGGAAGACAGTCTTGCCGTCTCCTCGTACTACCGCTTCCAGTGGAAACGGACAGATAAGCTCTACGAACTCTGGAGCGTCCTCACTTTCATCAAAGCCCTCGCCGCGGGAGGCTGGGCCATGGAGAGCGGTCCCGCCGTGACGGAAGAAGGCGGCGAATACATTCTGGAGAGCCTTGAGTCCGGCGCGGTCATCCGCATGAAGCGGGGCGAAGAAGAGCTCCATCTCGTCTATGACGCCGCAGTCCCCGGCACCGCTGCGGGCACGGACAGGGACAATTGTCCCCTCTATTCCAATCAGGCCCACCGCCGTCCGGACATGCGCATCGACTACTACTGGAAAAACCTCTATTACGGCTCTCTCGTGGCGGACTTCAAATATCGGGACATTTACCGCCTCTGGACCGACGGCACCAGTACGGACATCCGCGTCCAGTTCAACGCCTACCGCGACATGAATACCCGCTACTACCGGGACATGAATGAACACGACTCCCTGCGGAACAGCCGCCCCGTGAAAGAAGTGTGGGCCGTCTTTCCCAGAGAGACCCCGCCCCTCTCCGATGAAGATTACAGCCTTCGCTTCATCTCCCTCGCTCCGGGGCTCGCGGCCAATCAGAAACTTCCCGCGCTCCTGGAAGACTACTTCGCGGCGCTTCGAAAATAGAAATGAAAAAGAAAGAAGCAGACACATGCGCTGCTTCTTTTTTTGCGCGCTGCGCTCTGCCCTTCCGGCGAGGCGGGGACCGATCCGGACGCCGGCGGCGGGACGCGTATCGGGGAGGTCTCTGGTAAGCAATGAAGGAGGGCGGACGGAAACAGGTTTCTTCCGCTTTGCCGCCGCCCTGTCTGTTTTGCTCACATGCATAATCGAAGTCAAGATATGCTCATAAAGACAGAACAAATATTCTGCTTTTCTGTTGACAGGGAAGCGGGAGAGGACTATACTACAAACATCAAGAACAAATGTTCTTGAGAAAAAGAGAAGAAAGGAGGATGAAAGAGATTGAAAGGCGTGAGGATACCGCTCTTCACCCGGGCGCGCATGGCAGGGGAGACACCGGAATGCGTGACCGAACTCCCGGAGCCGCGGGATGTACGGGTCTTTGATCTGGTGTTTACGCCGGACGGCCCGGGGATGATGATGAAGCAGCGGGGCAAGTATTTCTACATCCCTTTTGTGAATGTCCGTAACATGAGAAACGGACGAGGCAAGGAGCCGAGTCCTGCCCGGGAGACCGAGGCGGAGACCGGAACTGTCAGATAGCTGGCGGTTCCGGTTTTTATTTGCCGTGAAAGGAGGTGATACCATGGCGAAGAAAATGCAGCTCACGTTTCTGCTGGACGGCGGCGGCACGATGGATATGACCATTTCCACGCCGAAGGACGGCCTTGACGCGGAAGCGGTGCAGACCGCGGCGGCGGATATGATCCCCGTGCTGGCCAATGGGGACGGCGCGAAGGCGTCTGCCCTGAAAGGCGCTTCTTACATCACGACCACGGAAGAGGTCATCCTGTAAGGGTAGCGGATTGTCATGAAAGGAGGTGAAACTATGGCAGAGAGAACAAAGATCGACGGGAAGCTCCAGGTGGTGATGAATGTCACCGACGGGGAAAGCACGAAGGCGAAGACCTTCACGTACAGCCGCATCGATCAGGAGGCGTCTGACGACGCGCTCTTCGCGGCGGGCGCGGCCATCGGCTCTCTCACGAAGGATGACCTCAAAGAGGTGCGCTTCGTGGAGACCTACAGCCTGACGGCAGGTGTGTGACGCGGACAAGACCGGCTTCAAAGGGAAAGGGAGCCGGTCCTGTCAGGAAGGAGGTGCTTATGTGGAAGGATATGAAACTGGCCATGTGGGAACTCGCCGCGCCGTACCTCGCCCGCTGGGCGGATGATCTGGTGCGGAAGCTCCTCGGCGGAAAGAAGTGACCGGCGAAAAGGCTCATGCGGAAGCATGGGCTTTTTTGCGTGTGTTTTCCCTGCCTGGTCCCGGCCTTTCTCATCGTTGTATAATAAGGGAAAAGGAGGGAAACGGTATGGTCGATGCGGTGGAGTATCTGCGGGAGTGCGGCGTGTTTTTTGTGGCGGCTGCCGGGCCGCATGCGGCGCCTTTTTCGACGGCGGCGGAGTTTGAGGGGCATCTGTATGTGTGGATCGGCAAGGATTCGCCGGTGTACGCGGCGCTTGCCGCCGATCCGCGGGCGGAGATCGCCGCGGTGCATCCCGACAAGAGCTGGCTCTCCATTTCCGGCCGGCTCACGGAGGACAGCCGCCCGGAGGCGGCGGCGGCCCTGTCGGAGGCGGCGCGGGAAGGGCTGGCCCCGGCGGCGTCCGCTGCGCGGTGCGCGCCTTTTCGTCTGGAACGGGGCCGCGCGGTGCGGCATCATATCATGGGAGAGACAGAGGAATGGACGCTCCCGTAAGGAAGGGAAACCGGAAGGTTTCTCTTTTTTCTTTTGCCTGCGGGGAGTGGTATAATCGTTGTAATTACAGAAAAACAGGCGTCATCCGCCGCTCGGCGGCGGGGAAGGGAGGCTTTTATGGCATATGAGGGTCTGGTGACGGATCTGTACCAGCTGACGATGGCGAACGCGCTTTTCCGCATGGGCCGTCACGACCGGAAGGTGGTGTTTGACCGGTTCTACCGGGTGAATCCTTTCGGCGGCGGCTACACGGTGGTGGCGGGCACGGCGCATCTGGCGGATTTTGTGGAACATTTCCGCTACAGCGGAAGCGACGTGGCGTATCTGCGGAGCCTCGGCATTTTCGATGAAGGGTTCCTGGAATATCTGGCGGGCTTCCGGTTCACCGGGGATATTTACTGCATGCCGGAAGGGACGGTGGCTTTTCCCGGCGAGGTGATCCTCCGCTTCCACGGGACGACGGCGGAAGCGATGCTCATGGAGACAGGGCTTTCCATGATCATGAATCATGAGAGCCTCATCGCCACGAAGGCGCGGCGCATCCGCACGGTGGCGGGGAAGGACAGCCTCATGGAGTTCGGCCTCCGCCGCGCGCAGGGCCATTCCGCCGGGCTCTGGGGCACACGGGCGGCGATGATCGGCGGATTCAACGGCACGAGCAATGTGGAGGCGGGGAAGCGTTTCCATATTCCCGTGCTGGGGACGATGGCCCACAGCTGGGTGATGAGTTTTGATACGGAGCTGGAGGCTTTCGAGGCGTACGCCGATATGTATCATGAGAATCTGCTCCTCCTGGCGGATACGTACCACGTGCTGGAATTCGGCGTGCCCGACGCGATCCGGGTCTTCACGAGGCTCCGTGCGGAAGGGCGGCTCCCGAAGGTGTACGGCATCCGCATCGACAGCGGCGATCTGGCGTATCTCTCGAAGGAGGCGAGCCGCATGTTCCGCGAGGCGGGCTTCCCGGAAGCGATCATTTCCGGCTCGAATGATCTGGATGAGTACACCATCTCTTCGCTCAAGACGCAGGGCTGCACGGTGAGCTCCTGGGGCGTGGGGACGAAGTGCATCACCGCCGACGGCTCGCCGTCTCTCGGCGGGGTCTTCAAGATGTGCGCCCGCGAGGGGGCGGACGGCTCCATGGTGCCGGTCATGAAGATTTCCAATGATGTGGCGAAGGTGACGAATCCCGGCATCAAGACGGTGCGCCGGTTCTACCGGAAGGACACGGGGAAGATGATCACCGATCTGGTGTGCCTCGCTTCGGAGCCCGCGCCGGACGGGGGCGATCTCACGCTCACCACGGAGTCGGCGAAGTGGCGCAGAAAGAAGCTCGCCGCGGGGACATACACCGCGGAGGACATGCTGAAGCCGGTCTTCCTCGGCGGGGAGCGGCAGGCTCTGCCGGAGCTCCCGGAGATCATCCGCTATGCCGACGCGCAGATGGAGACCCTCTGGCCGGAATATACGCGCCTGCTGAATCCCGATATCATGGAAGTGAATCTCTCCGAGCCGCTCCAGCGGATGAAGAATGATATCATCGAAAAGGAGCTGGGCAGGAGAAAACCGTAAGCACCGGACGGGAAGAAAAAGAATGAAGCGGCCGCCGGAAGAGCCGCTCTGACAGGGGAACCGCTCAGGAGCGGCCCGGAACGGATGCGGCAAGACCGGCGCTGCTGAATGACAGGGCGCAAAAGACAGTCAAAACCGGATTTCATCCTTGCATCCTCATGTCAAATGTGTTACTCTATTGGGCAATCATTAGGCGGCAATTAGAACGCGCATCAAAGGAGATCCTGGCGATGAAAAAATTCGTATTTGGGGTTGTCGGCCTGGTGCTGACAGGGGTCATCCTGGCCGCAGGCCTGGGGTTGTTTTGGCGTTTCGGCTCGACAAATTATTTGCTGACCGGCGTTCCGGTCCTGAATTATCATCAGGTAAACGACAGGTTTCAAACCGTGCTGACGATGAAGCCGGCAGATTTTGAAGAACAGATGAAGTATCTTCACGATCACGGTTATCATTCGATCACACAGGAACAGTTCGCCGCCTATATGCGCGGCGAGGGCAGTCTCCCCGACCGTCCGGTCATGATCACTTTTGATGATGGGTATGTCGATAATTATGAACAGGCCTATCCCATCTTGAAAAAATACGGCTTTACGGGGACGATTTTTCTCATCGTCGATCTGGTGGGCAAGCCGGGGTATCTGACGTGGGATCAGGTACAGGAAATGGGGCGGAACGGCATGGAATTCGGTTCCCATACGATGAGTCACAAGCCCCTGACCGGCTTTGACCGTCAGGGCGTGCGGACGGAACTGCGGGAATCCAAGGCGGCCATAGAGTCCCATTTGCAGAAGCCCTGCGAGTATATCGCTTTCCCTGAAGGGGAATTTGACGGCATGGTCATGAAAGAGACGCGGGCGGCCGGATATGAGTACGGCTTTACTGTAGAAACAGGGCGGGATTTTCCCTGGGATGATCCCTTCGATCTGGAGCGGGTCCCCCTTTTTGAAGGAGGCGACAGCTTCGGCGACAGTTTCGGCCATTTCCTTTTCCGCCTGAATTACAGCACCCTGAGCGCATGGCTGTGGCGCCTGCATAAAGGGCTGGAAGCCGGGAACGCGACGAAGTCCCTGGCGGCCTTTGTCCCGGAGCCGTAACAAAGGGGAGACGGAAGGACGATGGGAAAAGAGAAGAGGCTCCGCCGGCAGCGGGAGAACAGGGACGCGTCCTGCATCCTTATCGGGAAAGACCGGGCTTCCTTTTTGTGACTCAGGCGCCGGGCCGGTATTTGCCGTCTGTTTTGATGAAGGGGATGGAAGAAGCCAGATGAAAAAGGCAGTGTGGACAGCGGCGGCGTTTCTCGCCGCGGCGTGGACGGCGCTGTTCCCGGCATCGGTCTCGGCGGACGATCTGCGCCTGCCTTCCGGCGAGGTGCTGCCTTTCGGCGCGGGGGTCAACGTGTGGAGCGGAAGCGATTCGTATTTTGCCGGGAAGATGAACGGACTTTTTGAAAGCGATGCGTTTAAGACGTCGTTGGCGCAGGACCTGATAGACCGGGGCATGTACAAGGAGAGCGAGCGCGCCTAGGCGGAGAGATTTGCGGAAGCGGCGGCGGAGATCTGGCGGGACGGCCGGGCATACCAGCTGCGGAGCGCCTCCGGGGAGACGATGTACACGGCGTTCGTCTTCTCGCTCCCCATGGCTCTTCCGCTTTCGGAGACGGAGGTACTGCGGTGGCAGCACTGGGCAGAGATGGCAGCCCGGGCGGGGAGCCTCTCGGGAAAGGAGCGGCAGAAGCTCTCCGAGCATGGCGAGACCGCCCAAGGTTTTGACGTGATCATGAAGGCGGCCATGGCCGCGGGGCAGACCATGAAAGAAGGAAACGCCGCGCCGGGACAGATGACCGTGAGCCCGCTCACGGCGTCTCCCCTGCGGGCAGGCGTATCAAAAGGCGGCGTGTCCTACCGGCTGAATTTCGTCTGCCTCACCGCGGAAGCGCGCGGAATGGCCATCCCTCTGTGGATTGGCATGCTCGGCACGACGAAAGCCGACGGGAGCGATCTCACGGAGACGCTCTTTCTGGCAGACCAGGCATCGGGCCGGTATTTTGAGCCTGTTTTGATGAAAGTAATGGAGGAGGCCAAATGAAAAAGGCAGCGTGGACAGCGGCGGCGTTTCTCGCCGCGGTGTGTATGGCATCAGCTCCGGCGCCGGTCTCGGCGGACGATCTGCGCCTGCCTTCGGGGGAGGTGCTGCCTCTCGGCGATAAGGTCACCGTGTGGCGCGGAAGCGATTCGTATTTCGCCGGGAAGCTGAACGGAATTTTGGAAGGCGATGATTTTGAGCAGTCCATGGCCCAGGCTGTGATCGACCGGGGCGTGTACAAGGAGAGCGAGCGCGCGGAAGCGGAACAGTTCGCGAAAGAGACGGCAGAACTCTGGCGGGACAGCCGGGTGTACCAGCTGCGGAGCGTTTCCGGCAATACGATGTACACGGCGTTCGTTCTCTCCCTGCCCATCGACACGGCATACTGGCAGGCGGAAGCGGAAGATCATCGGTGGGAGGAGTATACCGAGTCGGCGGGCATGAAGACGCCGGAGACTGCCGCAGAGATTGAAGCGGTGAAGGCCATCACGGCGGTGCAGCAGGAGCAGACGGCGGAAGGCGTCTCGAAAGGCGGACTTCACTGGCGTTCCTCTTCCCTGTGGCTCGCGCCGGAGCAGTACGGATGGGCGTCTCCCATGTACCTCGGCGCGTTCAGCATAGAGGGGACGGATGAAGAGCATCTCAATATAACAGTGGTCTATGCCGATCAGGCTTCGGGCAAATATTTTGAGCCTTTCCTCGCGAAGGCGCTGGAGAATGCGGAAAGGGAGGCGGCGAAATGAAGAAGAAACTGTGGCTGACGGCGCTCCTCCTGTCGGGGACATTGATCTCCCCGGCGGCAGCGGCGGAAACGGAACCTTCATCCCCGGTGGGGGCGGTCTCCGTCCTGTCGGATGATCTGGGCGCGGCGGCGTCGGCGGGCGTCATCGGAGAGAATGACTTCCGGCCCCTTCCGGCGATGAAGCTCTCCGGGACGATGGACTATGTGCCGTTTCAGCTGACCGATGAAAAGGGGAAAGAAATACCTATTCCCTTCGGACAGCTCCGCATCCGCGAGGGCGGCATTCTGGAGACGGCAGGCGTCGTGTGCGTGACGCTGCCGGAGAATCAGGAGACCTCCGCGGCGCTGTCCGGTCTCTTCGGCGGGAAGAGCGGCCCCTCGGCGGAAGGGATGATGAAGATCGGCGTTTTCAATATGATGCTGGAGAAAGCCGAGCCCATGATGAATGCTTTCCTGCTGGAACAGATTGGGAAGCTGCGCGAGACCAGCGGCGAGCCCGTACCCTATTCCATCGCTCACATAGAGCTCCGCAGCACGGAAGCGCTCCGCGCCATGCAGACGGAGCCTCTCATTTATACGACGGGCACGCGGGCGCTCATTTACGCGGACGGCTGGATCATTCCCGTCTACCTGAAGGCGTACCTCTTTAAAGAAGACGGCGCGTACCGGGCGGCGCTCCTTTTCACGAACGACAGCGAGAAGGACGCGGCGCAGCGGGCGGGCGATCTTCTCATGAAGCGGCTCGCGGCGGAGAAGTGAAGAAAGAAATAAAAAGAAGCGGTCCTGCGCGGACAGCCCGGAAGGGCGGCGCAGGGCCGCTTTTTTCTGCGCTTTACGGAGGGCCCGCTTTTTTGTACAATCAGAAATAATCAGGCAGGTCGGATCTCGGGAGGCGGGATGATGAAAAAATGGCTGACTGCCGCGGCGGCGGCAGTGATATTGTGGACGGCGCCGGCGGCGCAGGGCGCGGATATTTCTCTTCCCGGCGGCGCGGCGCTCCCCATGGACGGCACGGAAGCGGAAGCGGCGTCGTCCTATTTTCTCGGCGGGCTGCTCGCGGAGAAGGCCGTGGACGCGGCGTCGGAAGAGCATCTCGCCCATGCCGCGGATGACCTCGGCCTTTTCGGCGCGGGACAGGAAGCGGAGCGGGATGAGCTGGCCGCCATCATCGCTTCCATCGCGCGGCGCTCGGAAGCGCGGCGGCTCATCGGCGGGAGCGGGGAAGCGTATCTTTTCTCCGTGTATGTGACCGATGAGGAGCTCCGCCGGGCGGAAGCTCTCTTCGCGGAGGCGGCGCGGCCCGATCTCTCCGGCATGGAGCGGGACGGCCATGCGGCGGCGGGAAAGTTTTCCCTTCTCCGCGCTTCGCCGATGGAGCGGGGCGTCTCGTCGGGCGGCGTGCCGTATCGGACGGCGTCGGCGGCGCTTTCTTTTGACGGCGGGATGCTCCGGCTCCCTTTCCGCGCGGCCTTCGCGGTGCTGCGGGAAGGCCGGGGCGAGACGTACAGTGTGCTCCTCGTCATGGAAGGGGCGGACGCGGCGTATTTCCTGCCGCGTTTTGAAAAAGGGCTGACAGAGGCTTTCGTGCCTCCGGCGGCGCAGGTCAGGGCCGGGCGGTCCGGCAGGGAGGATGTATGAGAAAGAAACTGGCGGCGGCGCTCCTGGCGGCGTTCCTGCTTTCGGCGGGAGCGGCCCGGGCGGATAATCTCTATATCAGCGGGCTGGGGACGCTTCCCTTTGACCGGGATATCGCCGTGACGGACGGCGCGGGCACGGCGGTGGAAGGCATGATCCGGCGGCAGGCTTCCGCCCCGCAGGAAAGAAATACGAAGCGGAACCGGCTCATGCGGTTCCTCACGGTGCCCGGCGGCATGACGCTCGCCGACGGGACGGCCCATTCTCCGGCGGCGGGTGCGCGCCTCTGGCAGCTGGTGAAGAAAGAGACCCACGGCACGTACACCATGCTGGCGGTGGCCTTCTCCGGCGACGGGGACGAGCTCTTCCCGAAAGGCGGGCAAAAGGCGAGGGAACGGCTGGAAACGGTCTTCCGCACGGGCCGGCTCCCGGCGGAAGAAAAAGACCGGGTGCTCATCTCGCTGGACGAATTTCGGGACGCCGCCGCGAAGGCCGTGGCGGGCGGGAAGGGCCCGGCGCCGGATTTCCGCATCATCGATGCCGTGCCGTGGAAGGTCTATAACAATGACGACGGCACTGTCCGGTGGCAGCAGAGCGTGAAATTCACCATCACCGGGGAAGATGGTCTCGTCGTGCCGGTGTGGATGGAATCGGTGCTGTACCGGAACAGCGGGGGACGGTATTATTTCCTCATTTTTACGGGAGGACATGAGTCGGGACGGCAGATGGAGGATGAAATCCTGTACGCGCTGTACCGGTTAGAGAGGGAAAAGGTATGAAATGGAAAGTATGGGCGTCGGCGGTACTGTGCGCGGCGTGTCTCGCCGGCAGAGCCGCCGCGTCTGATCTCACGGAAGCGGCGCAGGCGGCGCTTCCCGGCTATATCTCCTATCATGAGCTGTCCGGCGCGCGGTCTCTCACCTTCGCGGGCCGCACCGTGCCCTATACGGCGGGGCAGTTCGTGGCGGAGCTCGGCAGGGAGAGCCTGTACGTCACGGGCTATGTGATCTCCGCCAGGACCGATCCTGCCCTGGGCCCTCTCTTTGCCCCCTATTTCCGGTACGGCCTCGACAGGGAGACTCTCGCCGGGCTGGCGGCGCTGAATAAGGAATTTTTTGATCCCGAAGCGGCGCTCCACCGGGAAGTGGAGCAGTCCGTCGCGGCGTGGGCCGACCAGATGGCGGGCGGCGGCGCGGCGCTCGATGTGAAACTCGCCGACATGGAGCCGGTGCGCCGCGTGGGCGATGTGAATTACATCATGTACACGGCGGGCGCGCGGATCCTCCTCTCTTCGGAAGGGCTCATCCTGCCTCTTTACGGGCGGGCCTATATGTACCGCGACGGCGATTCCTACCGGGTGGTGACGCTCATCACATCGGACGACAGCCGGGCGATCCTCGGCTACGCGCTGGAAGATCTGGCGAAAGAAGCGGGCGCGCGGGCCGATGAAAGGAACCGGCAGGCTTTCATCGCTTCCCTCGATCTGTCGGGCATGAAGTGATCATCTGAGGTGTCTTTATGGAATTAACGGCGGCGCAGTACGCGCTGATCTGTCCCCTTGTTTTTCTGGCGGGCTTCGTGGACGCCGTGGCAGGCGGCGGGGGGCTCATCTCGCTCCCCGCGTACCTCATGAGCGGGCTTCCCGTCCATTTCGTCATCGGGACGAATAAGCTGTCTTCCTGCATGGGGACGGCGGTAGCGACGTTCAAATTCGCGCGGAGCGGCTATGTGAAATGGCGGCCGGCCCTTGCGGGCAT
>OLRV01001226.1_pt1 | contig 22554 bp, 23 predicted proteins | sample 1672421 | NCBI WGS metagenome assembly OLRV01 (sample SAMEA3136684, study PRJEB25190) | human gut metagenome | biome: human gut; feature: human-associated habitat; material: faeces | place: Austria | collected 2013
GGTGTGAAGTGGGGGAAAACTTGGAGACTATATCAAAAAGTTACCTATCACTATCCAAGATCGGATCGACTGCTCTCGGCGCGCTGCACGGACTATGGGCTTCGCAGAAGAAAAAAGGCACAGAAAAGTCTTTCAACATCATTATGTGCCCCTCCCACGTTACGAAAAAATGGGTGCGCGAGATCGGCGAAACGCTCCCGGATACCTACGCTATGGTGGTAAGCAATATTACAGACTTAAACCGCCTCTATGCCATGTACGAGCGGGGCGACAAGAGTGTGTACGCGGTCTTTTCCAAGGAACGCGCCAGAGACGGCTATATGCGCGGCCCCGCCGTACGGTGGAACAGACGCCGGCGTGCATTTCTTTGCCCGGACTGCGATGCGGTCATCGAAATGGATATCAACGAGGATGGAATCAGCTATACCGTGCCGGCGGACCAGTTTTTCTTTCTCAAAGAGAACAAGCTAAATCATAAATGTCTCCACTGCGGTGCGCCGTTATGGTCTGCTGTCAATCCGAGTAAGCGGACCGAGTGGGTCAAGATTGGCGAGTATGGCTGGGTACACCGCTACGGAGCGGCCGCACATCTCAAACGGACGAAAAATGAGAAGGTCATTGACCAGCTTATGAAGATCGCTGAGGACCCGGATGGCTACTATCCCATCCGCGGCGCACAGCGTCGCTATCCGCTCAGTACCTATATCAAGAAGAAACTGCGCGGAAAAATCAACGGTTTCCTCTGCGATGAGCTCCACGAATACAACAACGCCAGTGGCCAGGGCGATGCCATGGCCGAGCTCTACGGTACAGCGAAGTTGTTCGTTGGAATGACCGCGACGCTCATCAATGGGTACTCCTCGGGTATCTTTCATTTGCTTTACCGCATCGTCCCTGGGCTCATGCTCAAAGATGATAAGAGGTATCGCAAGCCTGGCGACTTTAACGCGGAGTATGGTGTCGTAGAAAACACCTATGAGATCGAGGACACCGAGTACAATTCCAACCGGCGCGCCAACAAGCGGAAAACAAAGTCGCGGCTGCTCCCCGGTGTCTCACCGCTGGTGTTTTCCCGCTTCCTGCTGGAGTATGCGGCCTTTTTGTCCCTTACGGATATGAACAAGGATCTGCCGAGCTATGAGGAAATCCCGATAGCGCTGGAGATGCCTGAGAATGTCCGCAAAGCCTATGAGAAAGCGGAGAACATACTGCAAAAGATACTCCGTTCGGGTACAGGAATCGCGCAGAAGATCCTCTCTGCTTATCTCAATCTGCTCACGGTCTACCCGGATCAACCCTACGACCAGCCGGAGATTGTCCATCCCATTGATGGCTCGACCCTCGTAGAGCCAGAAAACTGCGGTGACTTTTCAACGCTTCTGCCAAAAGAAGAAGCAATATTGAATCTGGTGCAGCAAAAGGTGGAAGATGGCGAACGGGTATTGATCTACACCAGCTGGACGCGGACGGACTCTCAGCAAAAGCTGCTGAAGCTGCTGCGGGAGAATGGATACCGCACGGAGATCCTGACAAAGCAGATCCCCACAGAAAAGCGGGAGGAATGGGTGGACAAGCGGGTCAAAAGCGGCCTGCAGGTCCTGATCACAAATCCGCGCTGTGTGGAGACGGGCCTTGACCTCAATGCTTTTACCACCATCATCTACTACTCCATGGGCTATAACCTCTTTACGCTGCGTCAGGCCTCCCGCAGAAGCTGGCGCATCAATCAGACGGCGCCCAAGGTGGAGGTGTATATGTTCTACTACGCAAACACCATGCAGGCCAAGGCCATGAAGCTGATGGCCTCCAAGCTGGCGGTTGCGGGCATCATTGAGGGCACATTCAGTGAAGAGGGCCTTGCCGCCATGAGCGATGTAAAGGACCTGACCTCACAGATGGCAAAGGAGCTGGCGGCCGGCATCCGGGACAATGTAGAGGATATTGCCGCAGCCTTTAAGAAAATGGCAATCATCAACCCCAATCGTAAAAAGAACGTGCAGGAAGAGACAAACGTGGAAAGCTCGTCTGCCCCGGAGGTCGTGTCCGAGCCCCGCGAGAGCAGTGTCCGCACAGCACAGGCTGCCGCGATCTGGGAACGCTATGAGGGGTTACTTGCAAGGACAAACGAAGAAAAGAAAAAGCGGAAGTCGAAGGTGGCAGAGGTGGATGAAAACCAACTGTCGATCTTCGATTTTGCTGCATAAAGGAGAAGATTATTTGCTTATTACTGTAAATCGCGCCGAGCTTCTCGCTACGGTCAAACGCGCAACGACCATTGCCCCGCCTGACTCTCCGCTGGACGTCCTGAAAGGCGTGCTCTTGGAATCGGACAGCGCTAGAAAAATGCTCACCGTGACCTCTACCAATCTGGAGGTTGCCCTCGTAGAGAAAATTCCATGCTCCGCACAGGAGGACGGTGCTCTCGTCTACTCTGCCAGAACCCTCGCAGAAATGCTCCAGCGGCTCCCGGAGGATACGGTGGAGATCAGCCGCAAGGAAAACCGCGGACGTATGACGCTCACCAGCGGCAGCGTCAGCTATGAGGTCGATGTGTGGGACCGAGGCGCATTCCCCAAACCTGACCTTCCCTTCCCTGAGGATACTGTCAAGGTCAGCGGCATTCCTGCCGTGGCTCAGCATACCGTTTTTGCCACGGCTCAGGATAAGGATAAGCCGCTGCTGCGCTGCGTCAACCTGATGTTCACCGATGCAGGCCTGCGCGCCGCGGGAAGTAACGGTATGTGCATCGTAACGGCCAAAGGAGACGACCAGAGCACCGGAGATATCAGCCTCTTAGTCCCTGCTCTCTCGCTGGGAAAACTCGCGGGGATGTGTAAAGACGAAGATGAATTCCGCGTCGGCACAACAGGAAAAAGCATCGTCTTTTTCAAGGAAAACTTTCTTTTCAGCGCCCGCCTCATGGAGGGTGGCTATATCGACACGAACTCTCTGCTCAAGACCATTACCAACAGCTTTACCGTGCTGACGGACACCAAAGAAATGCGGGAGGCACTCTCCTCTGTGCTGTCCGTTGCGCCGGATGGCCGGGTGAATCTGGCCTTTGAAGATCAAAAGCTCGTCTTTCGTTGCTCCAGCGACTGGGGGAATGCTTCGGTAGGTATTGATGTGATCGCGCTGACAGGCGCTCCTACCGGCAGCTACTGGTATAGTGCAAAGCAGCTGGCGACCTGCTTGAAGGCGCTCGGTGGGACGATCACCCTCGGCATCGCCCAGGGCGGTATGCTGACGATCAGCACACAGGACGCCTATTACCTGCAAAATGTCATGCGTGCGCCGACAGCTAAGAAAAAATCCAAGAAAGCCATTGAGCCGCCTGCGGCCAAGGCGGCGTAAAGGGGGGAATGCGTTTGGAAATTCCTAAGATCTGCCGCTACTGCGGCGGTGTTGTCCGTTTGGTTCCCGCGGCAGAGGTCTACGGAATGGCCGCGGCAAAGCGGCTTGGCATTGAACAGGAGAGATTCTATCAATGCCAGAACTGCAATGCCCGTGTTGGCTGCCACAAGGGTACCACGCGGCCGCTTGGCAATCTGGCCAATGAAACTCTTCGCATGAAGCGAAAAGAGACGCACCAGATATTTGACAGCTTTTGGCGGGAGCGCGGCATGACGCGGACGCAGGGCTACCATTGGATGGCGAAGAAGCTGCGCCTTTCCGTGCAGCTGGCACACATCGGGGGCTTTGAAATGGATCGGTGCCAAAGGCTCATCGACTTATGTGAAAAAGAACGGAATAAGGAGGCGGCATAGTATGTGTGAAAAGAATCACTGTTCGCGCACGCCGGAGGATATCTGTACCTGCATGGATTGGCAGAACGACGATCTGATCCGGACGGTGACACATCTTGCGGAGAATATCACAGATATCGACTGGGAGCTTGATTATAAGGACCTTGCGGATGTGCAGGGACACCGGCTGTGTTTGATCGGACGGTGTAAAAAATGCGGCGGACGCCTTTGCATCAGCCAGACACCAAAGATCAAGGTCTCGCCGGAGCAGATTCTCTCCGCGTTGGATGACAGTATCGGTCAGGCGTACAGCGCTCTCAAGGTGAATCTTCAGCCCGAGGAGTATTACGACAAGTTTGCAGAGATGTTCCACGAGGAGGACCGTCCCGTTGTCGATAAGTGGGTGATGCATCAGCGGTGCTATTCTCCTTATCTGAAAGGCTACAAACACTCAAGGCCAGCCTACATGATCGTCCATACCTCGGCGGATGCAGATAAAGGAAATTTCCCTGATCCCGAGGGGCTTGAGACGTTCCTGTGTAAAGACCGGGCAATCCTGCGGCTTCGTGAATTAGTGGAGATGGAAAAGGAAGAAATGACCTTCCCCTATGATGAAGAGCTCTATCGCGAGGAATACGGTGATGATTTCTGGGAGGCCTGTTGCGATAACTATGCCGCAGGCTGGTTTACCCGCTATGAGATCATCGAGAGTCCGCTTTTCCTGGCACCCGAGGATGAACTAAGAACGCCGAATCCAAGCTATAGCCGTTTTACCAACACCCGCACCGACCTGAACGACTGCCTCACTTCCATCCGCGAAGATACGCATTTGAGCGATGCAGAGGCCGGCGCAGGTAAGGGACTGTTCAAAGCGGTCCTGTCGCTCTGTCAGGACTATGGCATGATTAAGGGCTTTGACTGCGATAAGGTGGACAGTGTGTTTGACCACCTGGAAAACCGCAGCGAAGCGCTCACCGAGTAAGGAGGTAGAAATGCAGTTACGAAAAGAAACTTGTATCGGATGTGAATGTGAACTCCAATATACGAAAAGTATCCCCACAAAGCAGATGGGTGTCATGATGCACATGGGGGAGCGTTTTTGCACCGGTGGAAAGCGGGCGCGTAAATTCAAACGCAGTGACCCCAAGATCTATGTGCCGGACTGGTGCCCAAAACGGAAAAAGCCCTGTGAACTGCGAGTCTACTGCTTCAAAAATAAAAATGAGTGGAGACTGCACGAGATGCTCTGTCATGACCTCGGCATGGATATTTCTCCGGACGGTTGGCGGTATGCACCACTCTATGAGTTGCACACCGACCTTACACCGCGGGAATTTGCCAAGATCTGCAACGATGCGCCTGACGCCGAAACGCTCCATGTGGCCGTTCACCGACACTATGTGGTAGAGATCGACGACGGGCTCAGGCCTGCCTTCTTCTATAAAACGGAGTGCGGCTATGAACTGGCTCCGTCGTTTGATGCAGCGGAGGCAAGAAAAAATAAACGGGAGGACACCGATTGAACAATACGGAAAGAAACTGTGATACTTGCAACGATTCTTACTACATGACCGAGAAAAATCCCAGCGGCGGAAAGAAACTGGTTCAGCTGCAGCACTGCCGCAACACCGTCTACAATTCCCCCGCCTACACCCATCAGATGTTACTGGAGGACTGGGGCAAGGGCTTCTGCCGCCTTTGGACCCCTATCACAGAGAAAGGAAATGAACATGAACAACAACTATACCATCGCCCAGCGCAATGCCCTTGTGGAGAAGTATCTTTGGTGCATCGATACCGTGATCCGGAAGAACCGCCCTCTCATGAGGGCGGCCCAGCTGGAGTATGACGACGTGTACCAGCAGCTTGCGCTTCGGCTCATCCGGGCCGTGGCCGGTTTTGATCCCCAGAAGGGCACACTTCAGCAGCATATCTTCGCACAGCTCAAATATGAACTACTCAACTGCAAGTCGGCTTACCGCCTGTGCGGCCTGACCGGCGCTCCCAAGGAATACCGCAAGAGCGACATGGTTTCTCTTGATCATATCTCGGAGGGCAGCTCTCTATATGAGCAGGTCATGGCGGCATAAGGGGGCAGAAAGAGATGATCTTACAGGAAAACGGCACGCGTTTTTGCACAGAAGGCAAGGTATTCACCATCGGCGGGATCATCTGTGCCAACGATGAAAGTGAGTATGCCGGCCTTTGCGGCACGGTCATGGAGATCCGCAGCGGTGATGACTGTGAAACGGAAAACAATACACCGGATATCTATTGTGCCTTTGATCCTCCCACCTCGGAGAATATGGTGCTCGAACTGGAAGGCCGGTTCTCAGCGCTGTACGGGGAGCCTAAGACCATGGCCGATATCGCCCTTGACAACGTAATCATGGCTCCGGAGATGCTGGAGCCATCTGCTGAGCCGCTTGCGGAAGGTGTAGACCTTTCCGGGAAAATGGAGGCGGTGGCTGATATTTTTGCCAAGGTGCTCCAGACGCCGGACGGTGCTCTGCGCGCTCTGCGTGCCTTTCCGTGTGCTCCGGCAGACGAAGAAGCCGCGGCATGGGAGGTCGTGACAGAGGTTTGCAGTCTTGGCGGCTGTGACATGAGCGTTTACTCCTTTGCGGATGAACGAAGCGCCCGGCTTTTTGCCGCGTTGCTCAAGCGGACAGGCTGCCGCCTCCGCTATGGTGCGGCCTGTCCCAGATGCTATGCCGAGTACCAGAGAGGGATATTAAAAGAAAGCGAGGATATGTAAATGAGCCTGCGAGATAAAATGCTGGCCGTGATCGACGATGTGAACGGCAGCGTTGCCGAGCGGGAAGAACTGGTGGAGATGATTGCGATTGCCCTGCTGACCCGCAAGAACCTGTTCGTTCTGGGTGATCCGGGCCAGGCCAAGAGCTATGCCATCAACCTCTTCCGCCAGCACATCACCGGCGCGAGGCAGTTTGAGCGCCTGCTCTCCAAGCAGACCGATGAAGAACAGCTTTTCGGCCGCGTTGACCTTTCAAGCCTTATCCCCGGGAGCATTCCGGACTCTGTGCTGGAGGGCGATGGTGTATATCAAACCCTGCACTTTGATCTAAAGTGTGCGGTAGATGACCTGGGGCAGATGAAAAATACCCAGGACACCTTTGCCATGCTTGATCGGGCCTCGGACAAGCTGGCAGCCTACCGCAAAGCGGTAGCGCTGCTGCGTCCAAGCGAACCAGTTGTCCAGACAGTAGGCAAGATCCCCGAGGCGGACATTGTGCTGCTGGATGAGATATTCAAGTGCAACGACGGTGTCCTGAACTCGCTTCTCACGGCGCTCAATGAGCGTAAGTACACCAACGAGGGCCATACATACCCAATTCCGACCATCTCCTTTTTTGCGGCGTCCAATGAGATCCCCAATTTCAATGATCCGCAGGAGAAAATTTTGGAGGCGCTCTATGACCGTCTGGAACTGAAGGTCGTGACAGCCAACATCGAAGACCGGGATACCCGCCTTGCCGTTCTGAAGAATAAGCAGAACGGCGCATTTGGACAGGTCAGTACCACAATTACGCTGGAAGAACTCATTGAGATGCAGCGTGAGGTGGCCGCAATCCCCGTGCCAGACAGCGCAAACGAACTGACGGACGATATTCTCTGCGAGCTGCGCAAGAGCATGGCGGTGTCGGACCGAAAGTACCTTGGCTATTACCCCATTGCGCAGGCTAGAGCATGGCTCTCCGGTCACGACAAGGTGGAGCCTTCCGACCTGCTGGCGCTGAAGGACTATCTCTGGCGTCTGCCGGCTGACCGTGAAAAGGTGGAAAGTGTTCTCAACCGATTTTGCATCAACCCCATGCAGGAAAAGGTCAACGATGTCCGTGAGATGGCACTGGATTCACAGGCAGGATTTGAAGAGGCCTGTGGAGACGGTAGCCGCGCAGATCTCGCCCGCAAGGCATTCATCAAGTTGCGCGGAGAACTGGTGCGGCTCTACCAAAAGCAATGCGAACTCCGCACTTCCGCACAGTCGGACAGCGAGACTGCTCTGATGGACGGCCTGCTTAATGACCTTGAGGACATCAGCCGCCGGGCACATGAAAAAACCGGATTCACCTACACGCCGCTTTCTGAGATCGCGGCGCTGAACTGATGTAAACAGTCAAAAATCACTTAAAAATCAGGAGGACTTTGTATGCTGAATCGAATTGTTTTGATGGGACGACTCACTCGTGACCCCGAGCTGCGGAAAACGCAGTCTGACACCCCCGTCTGCTCATTCTCTCTTGCCGTTGACCGCGACTATAAGCGCGACGGTGAAAAAGAAACGGACTTCATTGATGTGGTCGCATGGAGAAGCACTGCGGAGTTTGTAAGCAGATACTTTGCAAAAGGGCGTATGGCTGTTGTAGAGGGTCGGCTCCAGATTCGCGACTGGACGGACAAGGAGGGCGGCAAGCGCCGCAGCGCGGAAGTCATTGCCGACAACGTGTATTTTGGTGACTCCAAGCCCAAGGAGGACGGTGCTCCCAGCGCTGACGCTGATTTTGGTGCCCCGCCCAGCGGCTTCACGCCGGACTTTGGCGATGATGGCAATATGCCGTTCTAAATTCTAAAAAAGCAGAGGGAGGGCGAAATGCCCTCCCTCCAGCACCTATGATGAAAGGAAATCAAAACTATGCCAAGCTGTGCTATCTGCAAAAAGCCCGTCACTACGGGCATCGTGCTGTGCGGTCACTGCGCCAAGGGCCTTGCTCCCTACACGCTCCCTACGGATCTTGCGTGGTTTATTGACCAGCTATCCGAGGAGATTGTGCTGGATAATGATATCTACGCCTGCGCCATGTGTGCAATGTCGACCTGTAACAGCCAGGTCAGCGGCATGACCTGCCGCAACGGCGTCAAAGCGTGGCTCCTCACAAGGGCAAAGCAATTCTTTCCTGCCAAGGCAGCGTGACGGAGGTACACCATGAAAGATAATATCTTATCGCAGCTTCTGATAAAGTGCCCTTTCCCCGAGGTGTTTGAGGATACGGAAACAATAGAGGGCTGTTCCTTTCCGGAGCCCCGGCGTAAGATCGGTCATATCCGTGCCGACTACGATGGCTGGCGCTGGTACAATACCGTGTGGCCCTGCCACAGAGCGCTTGCTACTCAGGAAATCTGCAAAGAAATCGACCGCGTTTATGATGCACTGACTGCACCGAATGCCTTAAAGGATCTTACCACGCTGCGGAAATTCTGCGGCGAGCACACGGATGCCTGTATCGCCAAGGAGAATAAGGATGAGTTCAGCTTCTACTATGTAGGTGAGCTGTGCGTTTTCTGGATCAGGCTCATTACCCGCAAGGGAGACTACAATATGTACTTAAATGCCTATACCAAAGAAGAGAATTATCAGAAATACTTTGACTTTCTGGAAAAGCTCCGACAGAGCGGTGAAACGAATATGTACGGAGCCGTGCCCTACCTGCAGTCAGAATTTCCCGAGCTCCGTGGCTCCCAGAAAAAGGCCAACGCCATTTTGATCGCGTGGATCAAGAGCTTTGAAATGAAAGAAGGTGACGAGCCTTGCTGAAGCCCTACCGAACCATTCAGGATGTCCTTGCTTCGCGCTGGGTATTATCTCCGCCGGCAGAGAGGCACCGGAAAACCGACCGGGTGCTGCGCTCTACCAAGCTGGAGAGCAGCATCTACCATGACCTGCGTACAGAAGATGCCGCTATGGATGAGATCGAGCAGGACGCAGGAAAGAAGCTGAAGTCCTTTCCTGCACTCTCGCAGGATGTATTCCAGTCCTTCTACTCCCTTGTACCCCGGCGCAATGAGGAGATATCTCTTTCCGTGGCGGCACGCAAATTCAACGCGCCGATCTTGGAGCACATGACGAAGAGCGAGGAATATCCCACACTCAAGGAAGTCTGCGAAGGCAGGGAGCTTCCTGCCTATGAAGCGGCATCAGAGTTCATTTCCAAGGTATCCGGAGAACTGGACGATCTGCTCCCGCAGCTTGCTGGAAAGCAAGGGGCACTTCATACGCTGGAAAAGCTCGAACAATCAGAAGATCAGGCTGTAAAGCGGTTGAATGACCTTCTGGAGCAGCGCAGCGTCTCCCACCGTAGTGATCCTGTACTGGATGCGGACGTGGTCAAGGCCGCCAACGAAGCAGAGGGAAAGCATCATCAGGTAGCGGCGGTCACGAAGCTCATTGACGACAGTGCCCTGCAAGGCAAGGATGAGATCAAGAGCACCGTTCAAGCTGCCGTAGCAACTGCTGCGGAGAGAGCGAAAGAGATACAGGGTATCATCGGTGCGTGGAGCAGCGAACCCAGAAACCTCCAAAGAACGCCGGAAAATCTGGCTCTTTTGAAGCGTGTGCATGAAAGCGTGGCGTTGAGGGATATTTCTAAATATCTTGGCCGCTTTCGAGAAATACTCGCCCACAAGAAACAGAATGGATATACCTATGGACGAGGCGAAAAATACTCGCTGGAGCTTGGCAGCGACCTCTCTCGTGCACTGACCTCGGAACTTGCCATGCTGGCTGCGCCGGAGACACTGCCGATGTTCCTGCGGAAGTATCAGCGCCGCCAGATCAAGCAGTACCGCAGGCGAGAACCCGTCTATAAGGGCGCAGGCGATATCATCTGCTGCCTGGATGAGTCTAGTTCTACTGCTGGAGAGTGTGCTGCCTGGGGAAAGGCGGTCGCCATGACGCTACTGGAGATTGCAGAGAGCGAGGGGCGCAGGTTTGCCCTTATTCACTTCTCCGATTTCGGCACCATCAAGACAGATTTATTCTTTCCAAAACAGACAACGGTAGAGGATAGATTGCGTGCAGCGGAGACATTTCTCGATGGCGGTACAGATTTTTGCGCACCGCTGAATGAGGCGCTGCGACTGATGGAGGAGAAAGACTTTGAAAATGCTGATATTGTGTTCATAACTGACGGTGAATGTGTCCTGCCACCGGAGTTTATATCCCGATTGCAGGAAGAACAAGTGAGACGTCGCTTTACGATCACCGGCATCTTGTTGGATCAAGGGTATGCTGGTATGGATTTCAGCCTGCGGGCATTCTGTCAGAGTATCTACCGTACCAGCGAACTGACGGGCGAAGCTATTGTTTATGAGATGGTAAATGATTTGATTCAGATTTAATACGCAAAATCCTCTTCACGTTGATGTACTACAAAACGATGATAAGGCGATGTTGTACAGTAAGAAGAGGGACAGTTTAAATGTGAACAGCACCCCATTTGTTAGACAAGTATGGGAAATACTTGGTACTAAGGAATGGGGTGCTTATCTATGCCAAAAGGAATACCCAACAAAGAGTATTCATGTGTGGTCAGGTTTTGTGGTTACGTGCAGGAAACGAGAGCTGTGAGTTAATCACAGCTCTCGTTCACAATATTAGATGTTAGAATTTAAGTTCTTTTGCATCGAGAAGATATGCGTACTGAGATAGTGCATCTTCACGGTTAGATGCGTTCAATACAAGAAAACGGGAATCTCCGTCTATTCCTTCAAGTTGTACAGCAAGTGTAGAAAAGTTTTTATCGAAAAGAATTTGTGCTATATTAGAACTGATCGGTTCTCCGTAATCATTCTGGAACTCGGGGCAATATCTATATTTAGGATTGAAGTTGAAGTGCGCATTATTGCGATTTTTTTCGATTCCTCCTATATCGCTGATATAGAATGTTCCCTGGAAACTGTCGTAGTTCAATGAACTATCATAGTATATTCCCTCGATAACGATTTCGTGTTCTATTGAAATTTCACTATCTACAGTGCTGTATTCAACAATTTGACCTCTATAGTCTATGGAAGTCGGTGTTCGAATTAGCGCTCCAGCGAGGACTGTCACAGCTAAAGTAATACCGCCTATAATGAACTTACGTGCTTTTTTCACGGCATTTTCTCTGAAATATTGCCAACAACTTCATAGATATCACTATACACGCCATCGTCATTCTCATATTGCGAGATTGCCGTTCTAATAATCCAAGCGTCATCGTCATAATGACTCTTTTTTTGAACTTTTTTAGAATTGGTCGGATTGTTAGAAGGAATGCCGTTTTCCTCTACGAAGGATTTAGTGTGTGGCTGCCCAGCAGTGTCATAGATAATAGATTCGACTTTATCAAATGCTCTTCGCTCTCCAACATAGGCATATGGCAACCAATATCCATAGTTGGGTGCCTGCACGCATCCAATCTTATTGCAATAATAGAATTTAACCCAGTTGGTAGCAGTGATTGGCCTAGAGTAGTCTGCTGTAGCCCCAATTACTGAAACTGCATCAGAGAAAATAGTGCCAAGGTTATACACCTTATCTGTAAAAGTGGTCAACAAAATATTGGTTGCCACACTGGCCAAAGCTGATTTTTGGTTGTTTTTGTAGGAATATCCCTGAGACCATCCCCAAGCATAATTCATTTTTGTATTAAGAGATGCTTGCAAACCGAGACTGCTCTCGGGCTTCAAATACTTGGTTAGTAAAAGTTGACCATCTTCTAATTTTGACTCATCGTAGTCATAATAAAAGATAATATAATCACTATCCTCGACCACGTCAATTACATTTTGGTCATACGCGTCTTCGAGAACTGCAGAAGTATCTGCAACCCATTTCGCTCGGGCGGGTAAGTCAAGAGTAGTGTTGCCAAAAGACTGGGCGCAGTGCAAACTGAATTCTGAAATCAGAGGCATTGCATCTTCTTGTGTTGCAATTCCGTATTTGGAGAGGGTATTGTCTGAAGCGTGTTTTGACATTTCCTCTTCTTTCGTGTTAGCAAATGCTGGAACTGAAAGGGAAAGAACCAAGCAGGTACTTAATAATAATGTTACAATTCTACGCATCATAATCGCAACCTTTCTAACTTTAATTCAGCCATGAGCAAAACTCCAAAAGAGTAGTAATTGCAATGGTTCCCGGACATGGCTGAAGCCGAAAATCACTCATATGGTATAGAAAGCGGAGCCCCTTTTTGGTAAAATTGACTTGAGAGAAAACCAACCAGAAAGGGGCTGGCCGCTATCTACCGACAGGAAATCATTCAGGATGTGACGCTGTTCACATCCCAAAGCGCCGCCATGTTTTACGACAAGCTTTTCAGCAGCTTGGACTTCACGCTGCCCAGAGCGGCAACCGGGCGGCGGGGCTTTCCAAAGGAAGCCATGGTCTGTGCGTTTATCGTTATGAAATGCGAGGGCTTCTCACAAATCACAGATTTGGCGGATTATCTGGACAACAACCGGCTCATTGCCCACTATTGCGGCTTTAACATCATGGAGCCGCTGCCGTCCTACTGGACGTATGACCGCTGCCTGCGGCAGTTGAACAACGGTGCGTTGAAGTCGATCATGGCCAATCTGGTGCGGAAGTTGTATGAGCTGGGCGTGGTGGATGCGTCTTTCGTTGGTCTGGATTCCACACCCGTCATGGCAAACACGAAGCAGAACAACCCAAAATCCTTTGCAAAAAACAAGTTCTCCAAGGAAAACCACCCAAAAAGCGATCAGGACTGCGCCCTCGGCGTCCACTCGGCCTCCAACCAGCACAATGAGCGCCGGTATGAGTTCTACTGGGGCTACAAAAGTCATGTGCTGGTGGACTGCATCTCCGGCCTGCCGCTCTACGAGCTGACCACACCGGGCAATGTCGCCGATCCTGCCGTCGCCGCTGAGATCCTCGCGGCCGCGGATCAGACGATTTCTTTGAAAGAATGCGCCTTCCTTGCCGACAAGGGCTACGATGTGAAAAGCATCTACAATACCGTAAAAACAGTCTATGAGGGCGAGGCATTTATCCCTCTCAATCCACGCGGCACGAAAGCCTCTAAAACGCTTTCTGCCGGTAATCCGGTCTGTGAGGCCGGGCTGGCTATGCACAAGGATGGTAAGACCACCGATGGCAAAGGGGGGATCCGGCAGAAATACTGCTGCCCCTTCCGCCAGTCCAAAACCGGTGTTTGCCCTTGTAACCACAAAAACTGGAACAACGGCAAGAGGAACCGGGGATGCACCAAATATAAGACCATTCCAACAGACTACAGACTTTCCATTGACAGGGAATGCCTGCATTTTAAGCGTATCTATGCCTTGCGTACAGAGTGTGAGCGTTATAACTCCCGCTTTAAGGCATCTGGTCAAGAAAGGCTCTGGGTTCGAAATGGCAGCAGTGCTGCTAATCTCAACACACTGGCTCATATCTCTGCCTTAGTGGTTGCGCTGGCCGCCGTTCTGCACGGCTCTCACTCCTACCGTTCTGCCAAACAGCTTCGGCGTTCCGCCTGATCTGCCTTTTCCATACCTTCTTCAGGTGCGGCGGTTACCGCGCTGTGGTTTTTGCGCCCTTGAGATGCCCCAAACTCTTTTGATTCCCGTTTGCCTTGTTTGGGGGCAGTTCCTTCCAACTGTTTTGCTCATCTCTTTTGTTGTATTGGATGTATCGGCCGGCGGCGCGGCGCGCCCTCACCGGTATACATACTTGCCCATTATTATGCTATTCTAGTATTGTACCACATCTGTCAAATGTTAAAAACCCCGTGTTTCGGCAAATTCCTGTCAAAATCCACGCGGATTGTTTCCATTTCTCCGGTTTCTTCCCGTTTTTTCTCCCTGTGGCGCGAAAAAAGTCACACCGGCGCATCTTGCATTCCGGCGAAAGATAGGGTACAATAAATGGTATCTTATTGGCTACCGCCGATCAACAAGGAGGCAACGGATATGAGCGAAGATTTCGGCCCGAATTTCATCACCCTGACGGATGAGGACGGCAACGAATTTGAATTGGAGTATATCGACGCGCTGGAGGTAGACGGACAGACCTATATGGCCTTCTTCCCCGCTGTGGAGGAGGACGAGGCCGACGAGGAGGATCTGGGCCTTGTGATCCTCAAGTCCATCATGGTGGACGGCGAGGAGCAGCTGTCCACGCTGGACAGCGACGAGGAGCTGGACCGTGTCTATGACCTGTTCATGGCGCAGCTGATGGCGGCCGAGGAAGCAGATTCCTGAAAATAATAGCAAATTTCTCTTTTCTTTTTCCTCCCGCTGTGGTATACTATGCCCAAGGTGAAAGCGCCGCAGTGGTGTTTTCGCCCCACACATGATGTATACCGGTCTTTTTTATCCTCACATCTTGTTATAGGGGATGTCGGATCAGCATGTGGTTTGCAGGCCTCCCGACTGCCGTCTGCGGTTGGAAGTTGGAAGCAGTAAAGCTTGGCGGAGGCAACCCACCTGCCCTTTCGTGCAGGTTATAATTGGATTCGCACGGCTTCTGCGGGGATACGTTTTTGCCCAAAAGCGCTTTGCTCTGGCAAAGGGCTTTTCTTTTTCTGCATATTCCGCAAAATTATGCTTGCATATAGCGCGTCTTTTCGGTATAATACGCATTGAATTGCCTGAGGGGATGACTTCCCGCTTTTTTCGGGCAAAAACCCAGACTTATGAGAGGAATGATCCCAAATGAGCGCATCCCGTGAAAAAAACAAGCGCAAGGAACAGGCAGCAGTTCCTGAGACTGCCAACAACGCAAAGAAAGGCATGAGCAAGGGCCTGAAGACGACGCTGATCGCCGTCTGCACCGTTCTGGTCGTCTGTATCGTTGTCTTCTTCTATATGCTGACCAGCGGCTTCTTTGCCTCGCACACCACCGCCGCGACCGTCAGCGGCCACAACCTTTCCCCGGCTATGGTCAACTACTTCTATAAAAACGCCTACAGCACCATGCAGGAGCAGTACGGCGATTTTATGAGCTATATCCTGGACACCAACTCTCCGCTCGACGAGCAGACCTATGACGCCGACACCGGTGAGACCTGGGCCGATTTCTTCACCCAGCAGGGTCTGACCACCGCAGCGGAGGTCTACGCGATCGCCGACGAGGCCAAGGCCAACGGCTACACGCTTTCCGAGGAGGAGCAGGCTGCCATCGAGTCGCAGCTCACGTCGCTCGATCTCTACGCCGCCTATTCCAACATGAACCGCAACAGCTATATCGCGGCCGTCTACGGCACGGGCTGCAGCGAGAAGAGCTTCCGCGAATATCTTGAAGTTACAACGCTTGCAAGCAGCTATGCGCAGTCCATCAACAACGGCTTCACCTATACCGACGCGGAGATTGCCGCCGAGTATGAAGCGAACCCCAACAGCTATGACGCCGTGACCTACCGGCAGTTCCTCGTCTCCGACTCGCTGTTCCAGACCTCGACGGACAGCAGCGACGAAAGCACAGCGGACAGCAGCGACGAAAGCACAGCGGACAGCAGCGACACCACCGAGGAGCTGTCTGAGGAAGAGCTGACCGCGCTCAAGGAGGAGATGGCCTCCACGATGGCCGCCGACACCGCACACGACGAGCAGGCCTTCATCAACGCAGCCTATGAAAACGCGCAGGATTCCGCGAAGGAAAGTTATGCTGACGAGAGCTATACGCTGAAGGAAGACCAGCTGTATTCCTCGCTGAGCAGCGACGTTGCCGACTGGCTGTTCGACGCATCCCGCACGGAAGGCGACACGACCTATATCGCGAACGACAGCGGCGTTTACTACGTTCTGTACTACATCTCCCGCAGCACGAACGACTATCTGCTCCCGAATGTGCGCCACATCCTGATCTCCGTCAGCGACACCTCCGACGAGACTGCGATGGAAGAGGCCCGCGCAAAGGCCGACGAGATCCTTGCCGAGTTCAACGCCGGTGACAAGACGGCGGAAAGCTTCGGTGAGCTGGCCAAGGAGAATACCGGCGATTCCAACGGCGACGAGGGCGGTCTGTATGAGAACATCATGCCCGGCCAGATGGTCACCGAGTTCAACGACTGGTGCTTCGATGAGAGCCGTCAGCCCGGCGACACCGGTATTGTTGAGACGTCCTATGGCGTGCACGTCATGTACTTCGACGGCTTCGGCAATTCCTACCGCGACACGCTCGTTGAAAATGCTCTGCGCACTGCGGATTACAACGCGTGGCATGACGGCGTTGTCGGCGACAACGCGTACACGACCGTTCCGTTCGGTATGAAGTTCACCACGAAATAATCCCGTCTCCAACAGCCGCCCATCCGGGCGGCTGTTCGCGTATAAAACCCCCCTTCTCACGGCAGACTATGCCATGGGAAGGGGGGTTTTCAGATGCGGGAATACACACAGCCGCGCATCGGCTTCTGCCTGCTGGCAGGTGCGCTGGCAGGCTTTGTCAACGGATTTTTTGGTGCGGGCGGCGGCATGGTGCTCGTGCCGCTTCTGATCTGGCTCTGCAGGATCGAGGATAAGGCGGCCTTTTCGTCCGCAATCGCAGTGATCCTGCCGCTGTGCATCGTTTCGATCGTGATCTATGCGCTGCATGACAGCCTGCCGGTTTCGGACGCGCTTCCTTATCTCATCGGCGGTGCGGCCGGCGGCGTTCTTGCGGGGCTTCTGTTCCGAAAAATGCCGGCCAGGGCGCTGCACCTGATCCTCGGCGGTGTGATCCTTGCGGGGGGTATCCGCCTGATCGTATGCTGACGCTGCTTGCAGCCGCTGCCGCAGGGCTTGTCTGCGGCGTTTTATCGGGCTTCGGCATCGGCGGCGGAAGCCTGCTGATGGTCTGGATGACCGCTGTCCTGTCCATGGAGCAGCGAGCGGCGCAGGGTGTGAATCTGCTGTACTTTCTTCCCTGTGCGGCCTGCGCGCTGATCTTTCATATCAAAAATAAGCAGATCGTCTGGCGTGCAGTCCGGCCCGCAGCCCTTGCAGGCAGCGTCTGCGCCGTGGGCGGCGCGCTGCTGGCCCAGAACGTGGACGCGGAGCTGCTGCGGAAGCTGTTCGGCGGGTTTCTGGTTCTGGTCGGACTGTCGGAGATCATTTTAAAGGGGCTGAAACAGAGCAAGCCAGATGGTTGAACGTCGTTTTTTCTCTGCCGCCGCGATTGCCGGCAGCATTGCGGAGGTCATTTATCCGGTCCCGCAGGGCCTGCGGGGCCGCGTGATCGACCGGATGGACAGATTTCTTCTGAATACCATCGTGGAGTCGGTAGACTTTTTATATCGCCGTTTCCCTGCATAAGCGGGCGGGTGCATCCGGATCCGCCGAAGGCCGGTCTGTTATTCGCTTGCCGTGGGCTTCCGGCATTCGTCCGTGATCTCGGCCTTTAATGCGCGCAGCGCGGGCTGCTCCACGTCGCGCGGGTAGGGGAGGGCGGAAAGATCAAATTCGCGGATGGTGCTGTCCGGGTGCATGACGACGATCTTCTGGCCGAGCAGCAGCGCCTCTTCGAGCTGGTGCGTGACAAGGACGATGGTGCGCGGGAGCTTTTTCTGGATGGCGAGCAGCTGCGACTGTAATTCACCGCGCGTCAGAAAGTCCAAAGAGGCAAACGGCTCGTCCATCAGCAGCAGCTGTGCCTGACTGGCCAGCACCCGCGCAAGGCCCAGCCGCTGCTTCATGCCCGTGGAAAGCTCCGCCGGGGTGAGGTCGGCAAAGTCCTGCAGCCCGACGAGGCGCACGAAATCGGCGGCCTTTTCATAGCGCTCCTCCGGCGTCTTGCCCACGCCGCAGGCCATGGCGACGTTGCGCTGCACGTTCGTCCAAGAGATCACATAGGGCTCCGGACTGAGCATGGCGCTGTGCCAGCCCTCCGGCATCGCGATCTCTCCCGCGTCCGGCGGTAGGGCTCATAGATGACCTTGCCGCGACTGTCCCGCGTCCGGCTGCTCCTTTCCGGCCAGCAGCTTCAAAAGCGTGCTCTTGCCGCAGCCGCTGCGGCCGACGATGACCGTCAGCTGTCCGATGGGGAAACAGACGGAGAGATCGCGCAGCACCTGCCGTGTGCGGCTCTGCCGCGTCTGGCCGGTAAGCACGATCTCGCTGGAATAGGATGTATAGGATTTTTTGATATGCTGCAATGCGACTGCGTCCATAAAACTGTCTCCGTTCGATGAATTCGAAACTGATTCTAGCAGATTTCGACAGAAGATACAAGACAAAAAATCATCCTGACCACCGGCCCAGCCGGTGGTCAGGATCTGTTTACTCAGCCGATGTAATTGAAGGGATTGACGTCTGCACCGTTATAGTAGATGGTGAAGTGCAGGTGCGGGCCGGTCGACCAGCCGGTGGAGCCGACGTAGCCGATGGTCTGTCCCTGTGTGACGTAATCGCCGACGGACACGGAGCAGGACGGCTGGTGCGCGTAGAGGCTGGAATAGCCGTCGCCGTGGTTGATGACCACATAATAGCCCCAGGCTGCGGAATAGGCCGCCGTCGTGACCGTGCCGGATTTTGTCGCAAGGATCGCCGTACCGGCTGCCGCGCCGAAGTCCACGCCGTTGTGCCAGCTGTATTTGCCGGTCAGCGGGTGCGTGCGGTAGCCATAGGAGTCCGTGACCTGACACTGATACGGAAGGGGATACAGCCAGCCGCCCGTGTTGGTCGCGCCGCTGGAATTACTGTTCGAGCCTTTGTTGTTGTTCTGGCGGTTCAGCGCTGCGATGCGCTCAGCCTCCTCCTTGGAAAGGGCGGCATAATACGCGGCCTCGGACTTGGCGATCTCGTCAGACAACTCGGCCTCGTCGGCCATGTTCTGCTCGTAATCGGCGTTCATTTCCTCGTAGGCCTGCATCATTTCCAGCAGCAGACTGTCGGCCTCGGTTCGCTGCGCCTCAAGCTCCGCCTCCTGCTGGTCAAGCTCCTCGCGCGTCGTGTCAAGCTCTGCCATCTGCTGCTCAAGCTCCGTGCGCTCGGATGCGATCTGCTCGGAGACGGCCTTCATCTTTTCCAGCATCAGTTGGTCCGCCTTGGCGATCTCCTGAATCACGTCGATCTTGTCCAGCAAATCCGAGAAGCTGTTCGCGCCGAACAAAATCGCCCAGTAGGAGATATTGCCCGTCTCCTCCATGGAGCGGATGCGGGTCTTGTACTGCTCGTTCAGGCGCTGTTCCTCGGCCTGGGACGCTTCCAGCTCGGCCTGCTTGTTGGCGATCAGCAGGCTGTACTGCTGCACCTGCTCGTTCAGGTTGTTGATGGACGCCTGCGTCATGCTGATCTGCTGGTCGATATCGGATTTCTTATCGACGAGCGTCTGCGTTTTGGACTGGTTTTCCTTGATCTTTGCCTGAAGCGCTTCGCGCTCCTTTTTGAGCTCTGCCTGCTGATTGCGGAGGCCGGAGAGCTCTTTTTTGATCTCCGAGCTGGACGCGGCGTTGACCATGATAATGAGGGCGCTTGAGACAAGGCCCAGCAGCATCACGGCGGCCAATACCAAACAGACGATCCGGCGGGCGGAGCCGCTTTTCTTTTGTTTCATAAGTAAAAGGTACCTCCCGGTTTTACACCTTCAGGAACTTCCGGATGGACAGCAAGCTGCCGAACACGCCCACGAGGAAGCCCGTAATCGCGTAGGCGGCTGCGACGATCTCAATGACGTCCGTGAACGGAGTCAGGACGAACAGCTTGAGCGTGTCGAGCTGCGCGATCTTCGAAAGGACGAAATCATACAGGCCCCATTCGAGGAAGAAGCCGACTGCGGCGGCGATAATACCAATAATAAAGCCCTCGACGATAAAAGGCAGTCGGATAAAGGCGTTAGTCGCGCCGACCATCTTCATAATGGCGATCTCCTCACTGCGGGAATACATGGCAAGCTTGACGGTGTTGGAAATGATGAACAGCGAGACGACGAACAGCACCGAGACAATGACGAGCGAGGCAATATTCAGAACGTTCTGCACGGTCTGGAAGCCCTCGGCGATCTCAAAGTGCGCCGAAACATCCGCTACACCCTCAATATCCTTCAGCTTTTCATACGTCTGCTTCAGCAGCGAGTTATCCTCGACTGTGACGACATAGCGGTCGCGCAGCGTATCGGGGTCGATGCCCGCAAACAGCGACGCGTCGTTCTGCTCGTCAATAAAATCCTCCAGTGCCTGCTCCCGCGAGACAAAGACCGCGGAGCGGACGTTGGTGATGAGGTTGATCTGCGAACCGACGGATTTTGCCTTGGCCTCGGAATAGCTCTCGTCGATGTAGACGAGCATCTCGTTCTTCTGCTCCAGCTCTTTGACCATGGCGCTGGTATTATAGAGAATGAGGCAGAACGAGCCCATGATAATGAGGCACGCCACCGTCACGCAGATGGCCGCGAAGGACATGAAGCCGTGCAGGAACACGCCCCGGAAGCCCTCGCGCAGTAAGTAACCGATGTTATTCTTCTTCATTGAGATAATACCCGTCCATTCCGTCGCTGATGATCCTGCCCTCGTTGATGGCGACGACACGCTTGGTAAAGCGGTTGACAAGCTCCCGCTCGTGCGTGACGACCAGAACCGTGGTGCCGAGGGCGTTGATCTGTTCGAGCAGCATCATAATTTCGAGCGAACGCGCCGGGTCAAGGTTGCCCGTCGGCTCGTCGGCGATGATGACGCTGGGATTGTTGACAAGCGCTCTTGCGATGGCGACGCGCTGCTGCTCGCCGCCGGACAGCTCGTTCGGGAGCCGGCGGCCCTTCGTCTCAAGACCGACCAGCTCGAGCACATACGGCACGCGCTTCTGGATCTCCTTCTCCGGCGCGCCGATGACGCGCATGGCGAACGCGACGTTTTCATAGACGGACTTGTCGCCAATCAGGCGGAAATCCTGAAAGATGACGCCGAGCGTCCGGCGCAGGTACGGCACGGCGCGGCTGCGGAGCTTTTCGACGGCAAAGCCGTTGACAAGCGCGCTGCCGGAGGTCGGGCGCAGTTCGGCGGTCAGAATTTTGATGATGGTGGACTTGCCGGAGCCGGACGGGCCGACCAGAAAGACAAATTCGCCGTCGTCGATCTTCATGGAAATGCCGTTCAGCGCGATCGTGCCGGTGTCGTAGGTTTTATGCACATCCTGTAATTCGATCATGTTAAACTCCGATTTTCAAAGCATTGCGCGGGTCAGATGAGTCTGTTCTCGCGCGAGACAAGATATTTCTTGACCATGAGGGCGACCTTGAAGATGATCGCGTCGTCAAACTCGCGCAGGTCAAGGCCGGTGAGCTTCTTGATCTTCTCAAGCCGGTACACCAGCGTGTTTCTGTGGACGAACAGCTTGCGGGACGTTTCGGAGACGTTCAGATTGTTCTCAAAGAACTTGTTGATCGTGAACAGCGTCTCCTGATCGAGCGTGTCGATGGAGTTCTTCTTGAACACCTCGGACAGGAAGATCTCGCAGAGCGTCGTCGGGAGCTGATAGATCAGGCGGCCGATGCCGAGATTTTCATAGTTGATGATCGTTTTTTCCGTCTCAAAGACCTTACCGACCTCAATGGCGACCTGCGCTTCCTTATAGGCGTCGGCCAGCTCACGCAGGTGGCCCGCAACGGTGGAGATGCCGATGACGGTCTTGACAAACAGCTCGGACCGGAGCGTCTGCTCGATGGTCTGCGCCGTCTGCAGCAGCTCGGCCTTTTCTGTGCCGGGCGCGATCTGCTTGACGATGGCGATATCCGTCTCGTTGATGGACAGGACAAAGTCCTGCTGCTTGTCCGGGAACATACCGGAAAGCACGTCGACGGAGGCGACGTCCGCCCGGCCTACCTGCCGGACGAGGAAGACGGCGCGCGGCGCGTCGGTGACGAAGTGCAGCTCCTTCGCGCGGATATAGATATCGCCCGGCAGAATGTTGTCGGTGATGATATTCTTGACGAAGGTTCCCTTGTCGTGCTTTTCCTCATAGTAGGTCTTCGCGCCGTTGAGCGCGACGTAGGCCATGACGCACAGGCTTCTGGCGATCTCGTCGTCGCCCTCGGCAAACACGGCATAGTCAAAGTAGGCGCTCCAGGAAACGAGCGGCTTGAAGGTCTTTT
>OLRV01001234.1_pt1 | contig 22419 bp, 17 predicted proteins | sample 1672421 | NCBI WGS metagenome assembly OLRV01 (sample SAMEA3136684, study PRJEB25190) | human gut metagenome | biome: human gut; feature: human-associated habitat; material: faeces | place: Austria | collected 2013
CAAGGGGCAATTGCCCCTTGACCCCTTTTCGCGATTGAGTTGGTCGCGCTTTCATACTCCTTCCGCGTGCAGCTTTTTGGTGCTTCGCCTAAGCCCTTGTTTGCTTCCCCCCAACTTTCCGTGAAGAACCATTATGTGTGCGCTTTGGGGCATGAGAAACGCCCGGCTGGCGTGGGGCGCAGTCGGGCGAAGGGTTGGCTTTATGAACTTGCTGGTTGTAACCGCAGATTTAATGGGCTTTCCGGCGCACGCTCAAGCCTTTCGGGTCTGCACCTCTTCAATCATCTCCAGCACGCGCTTTGTGCCATCGGCGGGAGGGGCGTTTTTGACGGCGGCGGTCAATTTGTCGCGCTCCGCCCACGTCTGCATCAGCGCGTCGTTCAGGGTCTGCGGGGTCATGTTTTCCTGCAGGAGAACGTGGCAGAGTCCGCGTTTTTCAAGGCTTTGGGCGTTGAGAATCTGGTCGCCGCGGCTGGCGCCCTTGGGGTACGGGACAAGCAGCAGCGGTCGGGCAAGCGCTTGGAACTCCATCAGGGCGTTGCTGCCCGCGCGGGAGAGCACAAGGTCGGCGGCGGCGAGCACATCCGGCAGTTCCTGATCGAGGAACTCCACCTGCGTGTAACCGGGGGTTTTATCAAGCGTCGGGTCAAGGTTGCCCTTGCCGCAGATATGGGCGACATCAAACGTGCCGGTGAGCATCGGCAGAGCGTCCCGCAGCGCCTTATTGACCGCCTGCGCGCCGAGCGATCCGCCCATCATCAGCAGAACGGGCTTCGTGCCGTCGAAGCGCAGGAAGGACAAGCCCTTGGCGCGGCTGCCGCGGAAAAGCTCCGGGCGCAGGGGCGTGCCGACCATCTCCGCCTTTGCGCCGAGCATTTGTGCGCATTCGGGGAAGGTGGTGGCGATTCGCTTGACGAACGGGCGGCTGAGCTTATTCGCCAAACCGGGGGTTAAATCGCTTTCGTGGCAGACGACGGGAACGTGATGCAGCCACGCGCCGAACACGACCGGCACGGCGACGAATCCGCCCTTGCTGAAGCAAACATCCGGTTTAATTTTGCCCATGAGGTGCGCGGACTGGAATGCACCCGCGGCGACGCGGAAGGGGTCAGTGAAATTCTTCCAGTCGAAGTAGCGGCGGAGCTTACCGGTCTTCACCCCGTGGTAGATGACGCCGGGGACATTGCGGAGTTTCTCGGCTTCCATGCCGTTTTCCGTGCCGATGTAGTGGACTTCGTAGCCCGCGGCGAGGAGGTGCGGCAGGAGGGCGAGGTTGGGGGTGACGTGACCCATCGTGCCCCCGCCGGTAAGGACGATTTTTCTCTTCATGGATGAAGCCTTCTTTCTGGCTGATAACTGCAAGTTACGCAGGCATGATTCCCCTGCAATGGTATGCGCATTGCGAATTGAAAAATTCTATGCTATACTAATCAAGAAAAATGCAACTTCCACGAGGAGGAAAAATCCGCATGAAAATTGTCATTCTTGATGCGCAGGGCGGCGGCATGGGGCGGCAGCTGGTCGAGGGGCTGAAGAAAGCGCTGCCGAATCAGCCGTTGATTGCGGTGGGGACGAACGCGCTGGCGACGGCAGCGATGCTCCGCGCGGGGGCAGACCAAGTGGCGACGGGCGAAAACGCCGTCGTGGTATGCGCCGGGATGGCGGATTTGATTCTTTGCCCGATTGGCATGGTGCTGTGCGACGCGATGCTGGGCGAAGTGACCGCGAACATGGCGCTGGCGGTCGGGCGCAGCAAGGCGCACAAGATTCTGCTGCCGGTGAGCCGGTGTCAGGCAAGTGTTGCTGGCGCTCCGAAAATGTCGATGGCAGAGGTTGTCGCCAAGGCGGTGGAAGAAACCGTTGCGCGGGTTTCGGCGGCTTCCGTGTGAAGCGGAATTGACCTTTTTGTTACGCAGGGATTTCGCCTCTGCGGAGGCGAGCAAAGGGCAATGAAAACAGACGAAGTCTGCGATCGCCCTTTGGAAACCTTCGGGTTCGCCTCCCATGTTACTGGTCGATGGCGATAGTTATTGTTTTGTGTGCATTTTAGATATGATTACATATCCTTGATGCAGTCCTTGTTGCGGACGAAGTAGTCGATGCCGCTCCAGAGGGTGATGGCGGCAACCCACAGCGTCAGCGCGGTGCTGATCCACCGCATCCACGGCGCGCCGAGGACAGTCGCGTTCACAACGTCCCACGCGGGGGCGGTCAGGGCGGGCTGGTGCGTAATCAGCACGAAGAGGAGCATCACCATCTGGCTGGCGGTCTTGATTTTGCCGAGCTTGCCCGCGGCAATCACGCGCCCCTGCCCCACGGCGACCATGCGCAGGCCGTCAACGGCGAGTTCGCGCGCCAAAATCAGCACGACGACCCAGCCCGGCAGCGTCCCGCGCTGGACGAGCATCATCATGGCGGAGAGGTTGAGCAGCTTGTCCGCGACGGGGTCGATGAACTTGCCGAAATCGGTAATCAGGTGGCGGGAGCGGGCGATATGGCCGTCAAAATAATCCGTCAAGGCAGCGACGGCGAACACGGCGGCGGCGAGCAAATCGCAAACGAGGGTCTGCGGGAGCATCAGCGCCACCATCACCGGAATCAGCGCGACGCGCAGGAGCGACAATTTATTGGGCAGGTTCATGCAATCACCCCTGTCAGGTCGTAGGTGCTGGCTTTTTCAATGCGGACGTCCACGAAATCGCCGACGCTGGGCATTTTGCTTTCGCCTGCGGTGAAGATGATTTCGCCGTCGGTTTCGGGGGCTTCGCGCTGACTTCTGCCGAGGATTTCGCCGCGCACGTTGCGGTCGGTCACAAGGACTTTCTCCACCGTGCCCACGCGCGCCTGATTCTTCTTCCGCGCGATGGCGGCCTGCCGCTTCATCAGCCGGTCGAGCCGCTCCGCCTTGACTTCCTCCGGAATTTGGTCGGGCATTTTCGCAGCGGGCGTGCCCTCTTCGGGGGAGTAGGTGAACGCGCCGAGGCGGTCGAACTCGGCTTCGGGCAGGAAATCAAGCAATTCTTGGAACTGCTCTTCCGTCTCGCCGGGGAAGCCGACGATAATCGACGTGCGCAGGGTGATGCCGCGCTCGTGCGCACCCTTGACGGCGCGGCGGATGTCGGCGCTTGTGCCGCGGCGGTGCATCCTTTTCAGCACCGCGTCGTTGACGTGCTGAATCGGCAAATCAACATAGCTGCAAATATTGGGCGTGTTCGCGATGATGTCCAGCAGCTGCTCGCTGGTTTCCTCCGGATAGCAGTAGAGGACGCGCAGCCAGTCCACGCCGTCGATTTTCGCCGCCTTCTGCATCAGCTCCGCCAGCTTCGATCCGCCGCCGAAGTCCATGCCGTAGCGCGACGTGTCCTGCGCAACGAGGATATGCTCCTTCACGCCCTGCTTGGCTAACCCTTCAATTTCGCGGAGGATGTCGGCTTCGGGGCGGGAGCGGTACGGGCCGCGGATTTTCGGAATCGCGCAGAACGTGCAGCAGTTCGAGCAGCCCTCGCCGATGCGGGTGTACGCGGTGTAGGACGGGGTGGTCAGCACGCGGTCGTGGGCGTAGTAGGTGTGGTCGTCCATGCAGTAGGACTTGCGCACGCCGCCAAGCGCCTTTTCCAGCGCGTCGGGCAGCTGCTGATACTGGTTGACGCCCATCAGCAGGTCGATTTCAGGAATCTCCTGCATCAAATCCTTCTCGTAGCGCTGGGCAAGGCAGCCCGTGACCACCAGCGCACGGCACTTGCCGATTTGCTTGTACCGCGCCATGTCGAGAATCGCGTCGATGGACTCCTCCTTCGCCGACGCGATGAACCCGCAGGTGTTCACCATCAGCACATCCGCCTGCGCGGGATCGTTCGTCAGCTCATACCCGTGCTCCCGCAGCAGCCCCAGCGCGGTCTCGCTATCCACGCGGTTCTTATTACATCCCAGCGAAATCATTCCAACCTTGAGTTTCGTCATTGCTTTCTCCTTCAATTTATGGGGGAGACCCAAGGGGCTTTGCCCCTTGACCCCAGCAGGGCTCTGCCCTGCACCCGCGAAGGGTCTTCGACCCTCTCGACACCCATCTCGCGATTGAGTTGGTCACTTCTTCATACTATGCCCGCGTGTTTATCCACAGGATACCCACACTGTCCCCCGTATCCACAAGTTACGGAACAGACCAGCAACAGGAGTGTGCACTGCGAAGGGGTCAAGGGGGCGATCGCAGACGTTCGTCTGTTTTCATTGCCCCCTTGTCGCTCCCGCAGGAGCGAAATCCCCTGCAACATGAAAAATCAAGTCGCATAGGTAAAAAACACACGCCAAAATCCACATCGCGAAAAGAGGTTATGGGGAAAAATCGCAAATTCCCCTATCGTCCATTTTACCACGAAAATCCGCATTTGAAAAGCCCAAAAATCCCCCCAATTCCTTGCCAAGCACGTCATGGCGCATCAAAATAGGGCTGCAAAAGCGCATTTGGCACGCTTGCAGCCCCGCTGATTTTATTCCGCCACAATCGCAATGGCGCTGTAATTGTCCGCTTCCTCGTCGCGGCGCTGCGCAATCAGCGCGCACATGCCGTTCAGCCATTCCTGCGCGGTTTTGCCCCGTGCGCACGCCACCATGTCCGCCTCCAGCACCCATTCCCAGAAGCCGTCGGTGCACAGCAGCAGACGGTCTCCGCGCCGGATTCTGCCCGCGAAATGCTCCGCCGTCACGTCGTCCTTGTAGCCAAGCGCGCGCGTCAGCAGATTTCGGCTTTCATGCCCCCGAATCTGGTCGTAGGTGATTTCGCCGCACGTCACCATCATCTGCGGGATGCTGTGGTCTTTGCTCTGGTAGATGATTTCTCCGCCGCGAATCCAGTAGATGCGCGTGTCGCCGATGTACGCCAGCTGTGCGCGCGCGCCGCTCAAGCGCAGCAGCGCAAGGGTCGTCATCATCCGGCAGTGCTGCTCCTCCTGCTGGTCGCGGATGAGGCGGTTCGCTTCCCGCACACAGGCGTCCAGCGTGCGCCGGCCAGCGGGCAGAAACCCGCTCATCCGCCGGATGGACACGTCTGTCGCCAGCTTCGACGCAAAATCGCCGCTTCCCTGTCCGCCCAGCCCGTCGCCCAGCGCGCACGCCAGATAGCATCGCCCGGCGCGCACCTCCAGCGCATCCTCGTTGATTTCGCGCTTGCCTACGTCCGACACCGCCGCATAGCTGTACTTCATTGCACCTCAAACCTTTCTTTCGGCGAACCGATGGCAAGCACATCCCCTTTGCTGATAGGGGTATCCTGTTTGCTCGTCAGCCGCTTGCCATTGAGCCATGTGCCGTTGGACGAGCCCAAATCGCGCACGATGATGCTGCCCTCCCGCAGGGTGAGCAGGCAGTGCACGCGGCTGACCCCCTCGCCGTGCAGGGTGAGCATGTGCTTGCCCGTTTCGCGCCCGACGCGCAGCTCCTGCCCATCGAATAGCGTCACCACGCGGTTCGCATACGTTCCGCTGATGCCGATGAGCCGCCCCGTGCGCGCCTTGCGCCCGACCACCGCGCCGCTGCCGACGGTGAGCGCCTGCGTGACGCACAGGCGAATCGTCCTGATGAGCGCCGCCATGCCGATGGCCAGCACGATGACGTGCTTCACCTCAATGGCATCCGTGCGCGTGAGGGCAATCAAATCCGCGTTCAGGAACGTCCAGCCGAAGGGGGATTTGGCGCTGTTCATCAGATAATTTTCGGCAAAGCCCAGCAGAATCAGGAGAATGACGCGAACATCCGCAAAATGGCGAATGTTGATTCTCTCGCCGCTCATGCGCAGTCCCAGCGCCCCCGCGACCGGCGCGAACCACAGCGCGTGATTGCCGAAGAGCATCAGCACAGCCGTGGTGGCAGCCTGCATCACCTTGACACCACTGCTTACAACCACTATTGATGCCACCAGCTGACTGAACAGTGCATACCCCGCGCCGATGGCTGCCCCCAGCGCCAAGCCATCCAGCCCGTACATGCGCTTATGGGTGCACGCCAGCACGAAGATGGTCACGCCCAGCATCAGGATGCTGTCTTTCGCATAGCCCCACACTGGTTCAAGATAGCCGCTGATGACGCTGTTGTCCACTGGTGTGCCAAGCAGAACGCACACCACGCCGGACAGAAGCGCCAACCCCATCATCTCGAAAATAGAGACATTCGCGAAGGGGTCGAGTTCCCACAAGAACATTGCCAGCGTCAGCGGCACAAGTGCCCCGCACCAGAAGTAAGCGTAGATATAGGCGGCATATGTTGCTGCAATACGCTGTTCAATACTTATGATGCAAAGTGCTGCCATAAACAGCAGAATGCAAAACAGGCGCAGGTACATCCACGGCATTTGCCATCGGTGGACAGCCGCTTGCGGGTTTTCCGGCTGACGGGTCAGCGTGCGGAAGGCTTCTCCCTTTCCATGACGCTGGAAAGCAGGAGACATGATATCCCGAAAGCTGATTTTCAATTCGTTTTGCATTTGGGCTTTTTCCCCCTTTCTCATACTAATTCGATTCTAAAACATAGCATCGAGCATAGCAGATTTTTCGTTCCGGCAAAGCTGAGTGAAGCGAGGCGTACTGGAGGTACGCGCGAGCGGAACGAAGCAAAGCCGGGACGGAAAAGATGCTGTGCGAATGCCATGTTTTAGATGAGAATTAGTATCACTGAATGACGAAGCACTCGTCCTTCGAGCCAATTTCCACCCGGTCGCCGCGCTTCAGCGGAACGTCCTGCTGCGGCGGAATCCGCGTGCCGTTGACTTTCGTGCCATTGGCGGAGTTCAGGTCGCGGATGATCAGCCCATCCGCCGCCAACCGCACCTCGCAGTGCTTCCGGCTGACCTGCTTGGATGCAAGCACCAGCTGGCAGGATGCCTCCCGCCCCATCGAAATCGGCTTGTTTCTCGGCACACGCAGCTTTTGCCCGCTGAATGAACCCGCCTGCCCGCAGAGCATCGGCGTATCCGGCACATCAGGTGCTTGCAGCACGTTCGCCGCTTTTGGCGCGTCGATTTTGCCGTAGTGCTCCATATACGCCATCGTTTTGCCGCGCTCGCTTGCTTCCAGCGCTTGGCGGATGCCGCCGCGCAGCACAAGGAGCAGCGCTGTCCACTCGACAACCGCGACAATCAGCTGACTCATGAGCAGCGGATAATCGCCAATTTCCAGTATCGTTTCGTTAAGAAACTGGTATGTTGGCAAGAGATTCCTCTCATCAGCATTATTGAGCGCATGGCAGCCCATGCCAATTGCAAGGCAGAGCAGCACTCGCCAGTTCAGGAAATGGCGCAGTTTCAACTTTTCTCCGTTCGCCGCCAGACCCAATGCACCCAAAACCGGTGCTGTGTATAACAGGTGATTAGCGAAAATCGACCAGAAATTGCGTGCCTGTACGATGTACATTCCAATCGCAGCGCTGTTGTATTCAAACATTTTTTCATAGCCATACTGCGTTGTTTCAATAAACCCAAATCCCGTCGCAACAGCCGCACCGATGACCAGCCCGTCCAGTGCATTCAGCTTGCGCTTTGACAACAGAATGAACAGAACAGCAATCAGGATTTTCGCAGGTTCTTCGGATACAGCTGCCCACGACGACGGCGGTTTTCCAGTCAACGAGAATATTTGATTTCGGAGAGAAATGAAAGGGATTGCAACTGTAAGGCTCAACAACCCGCCGACCAGCATCAGCCCAAGCAAGTCAAAAACAGAAATGTTCCCGTACATGTCCATTTCCCAGACGAACAACAGCAGCGTCCAAGGCACGACCGTGCTGCCAACAATGAAGGCAATGACGTGCAGCGGAGATTTCGTTTGTCCTATGCTCATATTCTCCGCCGCGAAAGTCAGCAGCACCGTCGCAATCAGCAGCATCACGAACAGGCGCAGGAACATCCACGGGCGCTGCCACGTTTCCAGCATTTCCGCCGTCAGCGCGGGGCGGCGCGTCAGGGAGCGGAAGGCGTCACCCTTTTTATGGCGCTTGAGGGTCTGCGCGAAGATGTCCTTCACGCCCAGCCGCCCCTGCTGCACCTCCGCCAGAAACTGCGTGTTGCCGCCGAAGTGCAGCGCCCTGCCGCACGCTGGGCAGACGGTGCTGAAGGGGATTTCCCGAAAACAATAGGGACACTTCATGGCAATGCTCCTTTCTGATGCGGATTACAGGCAGCGCACCATAAACACGTTCTCGCTGCCGCCGAGCGTGAAGGTGTCGCCGGGACGAAGCGTCACGCCCTTGCCCACCGTCAGCTGCTGCCCGCCCGCCATCGTGCCATACGTCGAGCCGAGGTCAATGAGGATGATTTGCCCGTCCGCCGTGGGTTCTGCCGCGCAGTGCACGCCGCTGATGCCCTTGGCGTCCTTGGGGTAGATGATGGAACAGTGCTTCGGGTCACGCCCGATGACGACGCGCGAGGAAATGGGGAACGTCATGCCCTGCAATGCGCCGCCGATGCACGCCAGCGCGACGCGGGCTTTCGATGCTTCCACCACCTGCTGGGTGGGTTCATCCGGCACTTCCGGGGGAAGGGGCTTCGTTTCCGCCGCCTCCTGCTGATTTATGCCGTCTTTCTTCCTGCCGCGCGTGAGAACAAGGGCGACGACTGCCGCCGCGAGAACGCCGATGATGACGTAGAGCACGGTTTGCGTCTGGGATTCGGCTGCGGGGGCTTCCGTCGGGGCGGCGGTGGGGGCAGCGGTCGGCGCGTCCGTCGGGACTTCCGTCGGGACAGCGGTCGGCGCGTCTGTCGGGGGATTGTTCGGCGCATCCGTCGATGCACCTGCCGGAACGGCTGTCGGGGCAGTCGTCGGGACGCTTGTCGGGGCAGCAGTCGGGGCGGCAGTGGAACTATTTGCCGCCGTAGTCAGTTCGTAATACGCGTACAAATCCAGATAGCGGTGGTTTTTGTCCGCAAGCCCTATAGTGACGCGCTCCTTATCATCTGTAAAGAAGAAAATCGGACTGCCCTGCATCAATTCGGCACCACTGTATGTACCAAACAGTTCTCCTTCTGCAGGGCGGGTCACCTGCACTTTTGTAATGCGAATGCTTTCTCCATCAACATAGTAGCTGTATATACCGCCATTCGTACCAACGGTAGCTCCTGCCGGTATTCCGTTTGTCATGTATAACTTTTCAACGTCAGGCATTTCATCCAGCTTGAAAAATATCAGCGAATTTTCTTCACCGCTTATTTGTGCCGGATATCCGTTTCCCGTATTTAAGTCAAAGATCCTAAACGATGTCGCTGTCTTTATGTCTGAATTGCTCACAGCCACAATTGTATTGTAGTAGCGAACTGCCATTGAGACCACTGAGCCATCAGCAACGACCAGCAAATCGCCGCCCTCACTCCCCAATTCATCTGCTGATGATGCTGCATTCTGGCTCGCATCATTCAGCGCGTTCAGGGTGTAGGCAGCATCAAAATTCAGCGCGTTATCACTTAATTCCGCCGTTATCACGCTGTCCAGCAGCTCATTCACATCCACCAGCGCCGTCTCTTCCGCCCACGCATTGCCCGCCAGCAGGCAAGCCATCATCAGCACCGCGAAGAATCTGCGCATCCACTGTTTCATGGTTTCGTCTCCTTTACGCTTGTATCCGGTTCAGTTTGCGTACGTTTGCAATCTCGATAATCACCGCTGTAAAGTTATCCTGATTCGCCTTTTTCTCCATCAGCACCGCATCTTCCAGCTTATGCGCCGCCTCCACCACGTTTGGGCTTCGGACAAGCACGCGTGTCAGCGTTTCGTCCTCCAGCGTGCCGAACACGCCGTCGGACATCAGCACGATTTTGTCCCCGCTGTTCAGCGGAATTGCCTCGGCGGGGAAATCCATCGCCGGGTCATCCGCCAGCCCCAGATAGCTCGTCAGCGCGCGGCGGCGCGGATTTTCCGTCACTTCCCGCCACGGAATCATCCCCAAAGCCGCCTGATGGCGCAGCGTCGCGGCATAGTTGTGCTCGCGGTTGAGCGTCAGCAGCGCACCATCCCGCAGGAGGGCAATGCGGCTGTCCCCGATGGTGAGGAAGTCGAGCTTGCCGTCGCGGATGTTCGCCAGCACCAGCGTTGACCCTGACCCTGAACCCGTGAAGCGCTTCTGCACCATGTCCAGCACGCTGTGCGCGACGCTCGCCAGCGTTTCGCCCGTGCCGCCGGGGGCTTGCGGGAAACTGCGCAGTGCCGCCAAAACTGCTGCTTGGCTCAGTTCGCCGCTGTTCGTCATGCCGCCCATGCCGTCCGCCAGCACTGCCAGCACACCTCTTGAATGCCGCAATTTCTCGTCCTGCAGGGGCGACACGCCGAACGCGTCCTGCTGATAATTCCGTTTGCCGATGTTGTGTACGTTGCCAACCTCCGTCACATCAAGGATTGGCGGCTCGCCGGGCATATCCATGGCGGCAATCGTCTGTCCGCTCTGCGCGGTCTCCGCCGTCCGCTTTCTCCTCCCCGACCGCGCAAGCAGCGCAATCAGCACCACGAGCACAATCACCGCCAGCGCAAGGAGCACCATCAGCCCATACTGCTGAACAAAAAAACCCAGCTTCCCCGACACGTCCACAGGTGTTTCCACACCGGGTTCAGCGCCCGACGTGGGCGCGGGCGTGTCAGACCGCTGGGTGGGTACCGCAGAGCTTGCAGGCGGCTCTGCGGTACTGGTGGTTTGTGAGGGCTGATTGGTCGTTTCGGCAAGCACCGCCTGAATCGGGAAAAGCGCGAAGAGCATCAGCATCATTGCCAGAAGGATGGAAAACAACTTTTTCGCCCTCATGCTGTGTTCCTCCCCTTACGCCTGCGTCCAGTCCCAATCGAAGGCATCGCTGCTGAAGGGAACGAACATCAGCTTCGTTTTGCCCAGCTCGATGATGTCGCCGTGCTTGAGCTGCGTGGTGGAAAGCAGGGGCATCCCATTCAGGCGGACGATGGAGCGGCCGCCCATGAATCCGCAGTAGAAGCTGCGGCTGTTCGCGTCGTAGGTGACGACCATCGGGCTGTCGCGGGAGATGGTGGCATCGCCGGCGATGTAGATGTCCATCTGCACCGAGCGGCCGAGGTAGTTGTTTTCCTTGTGGATTTCGTAGGAGCGGCCGCGATCGGGGCCCTCGATGCACACCAGCCAGCCAACGACCGGGCGCACCTCCTTGGACATATCCAGCCCGATTGTCTCGCCGCCGCCAAATCCCGTGGTCGGATTCACGGGAACGGTCGGTTCAAGCCCGTTGTCCACCGGAATCACGTTCGGCTGGGTGTGCACCTTGTCCTCGTTCGTGCCGCAGTAGGGGCAGCTGTCGTAGCGTTCTGCGTCGTAGAAATGGCCGACGCTGCACTGCTTCATAATCATATAGATTTTCCTCCTTCTACCGTGCTCCGCTTTGGTCGGCGGGGCTTGCTTTCACTGGGAATTATAGCACTTGATGACGGCGGGTTTTCCCGCTCATTTCCGCGCGGCGAAATCATACTATTTCCAAATGAGAATGCGCCAAGATGCGAGCAGATGGCGCAGGTGAATTTGGAAATAGTATCAGGGCTTCGTCGCACGGAAGCCATTGGTCAGCAGGCGGAAGATAACGCCGCTGCCCTGCAAAAGCTGCTGGAGGCTCTCTGCCTGCTGCGCGATGCTGCTCAAACGGCTGATGCGGTCGATTTCGCGCAGGATGCCCTCGTACTTCTGCGGTGCCAAGCGCTTGAGCAGATTTCCGGCGCGCTTGGCAGCCAGCAGGGTGCACGTCGTCTGCGCGCTGTCGATGATGGGCGCGGGCTTCGGCGCATCCGGCTTGCTTTCGCTGAAGAGCGCCGTTTCCAGCTTCGTGAAGGACGACGGGCGCTCGCCGGACTCCATTGCAAGCCCAGCCATCAGCGCATCTGCCCACTGGCTTTTCAGCCTCGGGCACAGCTTCTGGATGGGCACAAGCGGGTCGCTGCCCTTCACCTTGATGGCGTACTTGCGCTCCAGCGCGTCGGCGGGTTCTTGGGCGGTCAGGGCGAAGTACATCGTCGCGCACAGACCATAGACGTCCGTCCAGTTGCCTTGCAGGCTGTTCTCCTCGTACTGCTCCGGCGGCGCGTAGCCTTTGCTGATGAGGATGGTCTTGCGCAAATCGGGGTCGTTGGGGCGTGCGCTGCCAAAATCCAGCAGAATCGGGGTATCGCCGCCCTTGAGGATGATGTTGGCGGGCTTTATATCCCGGTGGATGATTTTCTTCTCGTGCAGCATCCGCAGATTCTCGATGAACGGCTTCATCATCCGCATCAGCTCCTCCGGCGGGATTGCGCCCTGTTCGCGCACCCGATGCGCCAGCGTTTCGCCCTCGACGTACGCCATCACCAGATACGCGGTATTGTTTTCCTCGAACAAATCCAGCACCTGCACCACCGACGGGCAGCGCGAGGCTTCCAGCAGCATGTTGTATTCCGTCACGAACTTATCGCGCCAGTTGGTGAACAGCTTGGCATCATTGCGCTGCGGGACGACCCTGCCGTCATCGCTTCGGGCGGCAATGCTGTGCGGAAAGTACTCCTTCACCGCCACCATTTCGCCGCGCACGGGATCGACGCTCTCCAGCTTCAAGGCGCGGTAGGTCGTGCCGAATCCCCCGCCGCCCAGCGCCGCGCCAAGCAGATACTGCCCATGCAGGATGGTCTGCGGCGGCAGCGCATCGCGAATCCGCTGTGCGTTCTCCGTTTTCGCCCCGCACACCGGGCAGACGGCTTCCTCCGTCGGCATCATGCAGCGCGTGCAGGCATAGGGCATCGTCATGTGGCATCCCCTCCCAGAGCGTCATTCTCTTCCGTCTCCCGCAGGACAGCCTGCAGGCGCTCATTGCCGTTCAGCTCGCCGTGGTCGTACATGCAGTAGAGCATCAGCCAGTCAAACACGTTACGCGGGTCAAGCTGGCTGTATCCGCAGTCATCCAGCATTTGGTTCACGCGGCGGTAGCGGTCGTCAAACAGCACGCGCGCATCGTCGCTGACGGCGGCATCGTTCACATACAGGCTGTTTTCCGCCCCGTCAGTAATCAGAAACAGCAGAATCAGCACTTTTCGCGGCACATCCTGCCGCCGGTTGGCAATCTGCGAGAGCGTTTTTTCATCCGGCCAGTGGGCGCGCAGGGTTTTGCCAAGCACGCTGCTGCTGCCCGCGGGGGGCTTCAAGTACATCTGCACAATTTCGCGCACGCTGTATGCGCGCTCCGGTAGGTGGGGGAAGCTGTCCGGCGGCTTGGTGAGCACCTCCATGTACTCCTGAAAATACTCGTAGGCGGTGTTGTGCAGCTCCCCCAGATTCATCCGCTGCTGCCTGATGAAATCCACAAATTCATCTTCCCCGCGGATTTTGGTGAACTCGTTCTCCAGCACCTCGGTTTTGCCCTGTCCGCCGATGGCAATATGGCGGATGCGCTCGATGAGGTGGCACGCCTCGTTGTAGCCCAGGCGGCTGCGCAGCGCGTAGAGGTACGCCAACTCGATAGGATTGCGCTGATGCAGGCAGCCGCCGCCCGCGCACGCCAGAAAATTCTGCGCCTGCTCGTCGCTCATGTCCAGCGCGAACACGATGCGCACCAGCTGACCGCGGTTTTCCGGCGCGGTTTTGCCCGTGAACCAGACGGACACTTTGCGGCGGATTGACGCGGCGTTCGGCTCGCCAATCATGCCCTGCAGGCGGATGCATAGCTTCTCCCGCAGCGCCGAAGCATCGGTGACGCCGGAATATTCCGCGAGGATTTCCGGGAACGTCGGCACGCGGATGCCCTTTTCCAGATACGCGCGGGCAAATTCCGCGTTGCGCGACAGGCGGATAATCCGCTCCACTTCGCTTTCCGCCAGGATCATCGGTGCGGACATAGCCAGTCTCCCTTCCTATTATAAAAGTCGCTTTAGTAAGCAGTGTTCTGCCAATCCCGCCCGTACACGGTGATCGCCGTGCCGTCAAACATCGAGAAGTCGCTGATGGCGTTGCCGTCGAGGTTGATTTCCTTCAGCTGCGGCAGCGTCGATAAATCCAGTTCATCCAGCGTGCGCAGGAAGTTCCGCTCCAGATTGATTTCGGTCGTCAGCGGATGCCCGTTGAGGGCAGTCAGCTTGGCGGAGGTCATGCCGCAGTTCTGCAGGTCAATGCAAAGCAAGCCGCTCATGCTGCTGATGGCATCCACGTTATCCAGCTTTGCGCCGAAGATATGCAGGTACTCCAATCGCGTCAAGCCGGACAGCGGGGCTAAATCCAGCGAAATGCGATGGCTGTTCCAGTCGTCGCCGATGCGCAGGTGATCCAGATTCTCCATGCCGCCGACGGGGGTCAAATCCACCGCCAGACCCGCCATGTCCAGATTCACCAGTGTCTCCCGCATTCCTTGCGCCAGCGCTTCAATGCTCGTGATGGCGGGATTCCAGCTGATATTCAGCAAATGGATGCGCGTCAGGTCGCTTAGCGGGGACAAATCGCTGATGCTGTTGCGCTGCACCAGCAAGACGTTCAGTGTCGCCAGCCGCTCCATGCCCGACAGGGACGTAATGGCGTTATTCCCCAGATTCAGACTGTACAGCTCGTTATAGCGTTCGCCGTCATCCACGTTGATGGCAGTGATGTACGGCATATCCGCGTCCGTCAAGCCGCAGTTAGACAAAATCAGCCAGTGAATCGGCAGCTTCGGCAGCACCCAAGTGCCTTCCGCCTGCTGGTTTCGCAGCTGGAAGTAGTGCAGGTGGCGGAAATACTGCAATTCGCTCAGGTCAAACGAATCGAGATTCATGGTCGGCAGGTCAGCGTCTGTCGGGTTGGGCATCAAAAACAGCGGATCACTCCAGTTGTCGCTGTATTTGTCGACGTACTTGCCCCAGTTGTTGACTTCCCGCTCGCGGCGCTGCCAAGCATCGTGATTCTTCTGCTCTTCGTAGAACACCCACTCGATTTCGCCGTCGCGCACGGTCACGCCGATGACATTATCCAGCATTTTCTGCGTGATGAACGCCTTGGGCGGCAGATTCAGCGCCTCCCGCAGCGACATACCAAGCCATCCCATCAGCATATCCGGGCTGTGCTGGTCGGTAATCCACGTTTCCGTGGCGGTGCACTGTTCCAGCGGCGAGAAGTCGGTGATGAAATTGGCGTGCAGGCTGATGTATTCCAGCTTCTGCAAGCGCTCAAGGTGGAGTTCCTCCAGGCTGGTGATGCGGTTGCCGCCAAAGTCGATGTACGCAAGGGTTTCGGGCAGGGGCGCCTCGCCAATCATCATGCTCGTCAGGTTGCTCGTGGCAATCAGCAGATAGCGCAGATTGGGCAGGCGGCTCACGAAATGGATGTCCTGCACGCCGACATGGCCAACGTCCAGCCACACGAGGTTTTGCGCGTTCGCCAGCGGAGACAAATCCAGCACAAGCGATTTGTCGGTGCTTTCGTCGCCGTTGATGGTGACTTCCTCCAGCTGCGGCATTTCGCCCAGCAGGTCGTATCCGTCCGTGACAATCGGGCAATTCCATTGCCGGATGCACTTTGCCAGCCGCGTGCCGCGCAGTTCGTTAATGGACACAATGGCGGTATTTTCGGTCATCAGCTGCCGGATAGTCAGGTTCGCCAGCGGGGTCAGCGTCGTTACGCCGGTGTTGCTGATCATCAGGCGCTCCAGCTTCGTCAGGCTTGCCAGCGCCGCAACGCTCGTGATGCTGCTGTTGCTGATGTTCAGGGTCGTCAGCAGCGGCGCGTGCTGCGCGATGGTCAGCAGGTCGCTTTCCGTCAAGCCGCAGTGGTCGAGCACGAGCGTCGTCAGGCGCGGCAATTTCGACAGCGCGTCGAGGTTCGTCACCCGCTTATCCCACACGCCCAGATACTGCAAATTCGGGAAGCAGGCGAAATCCGACAGGTTCATTTCCGTCGTCAGCGCTTCGCCGCGGACATCGGGGGTTTGCGAATCATCGCGCCGCCACGGGTTCATGTAGAAGGAATCGCGATATTCCAGCTCGCCCTCGTCCGTCAGGAAGGTGAAGTCGATATTGCCCTCCAGCAGCCGCACACCGCCGATTCGCGCCAGCGCATCCGCCGGGATGGCCTCATCCGCCGCAATCGCGCAGCCGTTGGCATTCAGGAAATCGCGCAGCGCCGTTTCCACGGCGGACGGCACGGGCGTGGCGGTGGGTGCTTCGGTCGGAATCACCGTCGGGGCTTCGGTCGGGGCAAGTCCCGCCGGCACGTCCGTCGGCGCTTCGGTCGGGGCAGGTCCCGGCACGGATTGGCTGTCGCGCCCAAGCAGCACGCCCACGCCCACCATAATCAGCACCAGCAGCGCCGCAATGCCGATCAGCAGCCGCTTTTGATGCTGGCTCGGCGCGGGCGCGGGGGCATTCTTGCCGTATAGCCCGTCAAAGAACTCCTCCATCGTCTGATAGCGGCTCTTCACCTGCACCGCCATGCCCTTGAGCAGCGCCGCTTCCTGCGCGTGGGAAATGTCCTTCACGCCCAGCGCGGAGGGCGGCACAAGCGGGTCATTATCCAGCCGGTCGGTGGCGGGCGGCGGCGTAACCCCGGTAATCAGCTTGTAAATTGTCGCCGCCATCGAGTAAACATCGGAGTACGGGCCGTCCTCGCCGGTGCTGGAATACATTTCCACAGGCGAATAGCCCGCGCGAATCATCAGCACGCGCGTTTTCTTCTCGCGGTCGCTCTCCATCGCCGAGCCGAAGTCAATCAGCTTTACTTTGCCATCCTTGGTAAGCATCAGGTTTTCCGGGCTGATGTCGCGGTGCCACGTTGACGCGCGGTGCAGCTCCTCCAAGGTCAAAATCGGCGTGCGGAGGAGTTTCAGCGTTTCGGTGAAGGTCAGCTTGCCGCCGTGCAGCTCCGCGTACGCGCCCAGATTGATGCCGGAGATGTACTCCATGATGATATACGCCGTTCCGTTTTCCAAAAAGCAGTTTTTGACGGACACAACGCCGACGTTGTTGTCGAATTTCGCGACCTTCTGCGCCTCGCGGAAGAAGCTGCTGCGCCCCTGCAGGAAGGATTCTTCATCCTTCCCCGCGAACACGCTGACCGTGTGCTGTCCCTGATCGCGAATGACGACGCCGGAGGGAAAATATTCCTTAATCGCAACCGGAATATGCAGGAACATATCCCAGCCGATGTAAGTGATGCCGAAGCCGCCCTCGCCCAGCGCACACCCCACCAGATACTGCCCCTTGAGGATGGTGTGGGGCTGAAGATGATGCTTCTCCGGCACAAAGTCCTTCTCGCTGAATCCGCACGCCGGGCAAGTCTCCTGCTGCGAATCCTTCTGGCCCATGCACCGCATACACCGATTCTGATCGTCCATGATACCGCTCCCCCTTGTCCGCCTCTGTTTTGAAGTACCTTGATTATAACACAGGCGCTATGCTTCGTTTTCCAAACCTTTCTCATGTGACCGATTGATTTTGCTGATTTTCCGCGCCTTTTGCGGCTGTTCCACGGCGGCGGGAGCAGCGTGTGTTTCGCCGTGCGGAGGAGCGCGCGGGTATTAGTTGTCGCTAACTGCCGGTCAGGCGGAGGCACGCGCGGGCAGGCAAAAATCCGCCGATTTCGGAAAATTTCGTTCGCCGTCCGGCTTGTGCTTACGCGGTGCGGGTGGTATCATCAAGGTTAGCATCTTCTAACCACCAGATGAAGGGGGATTTCCTATGAATTTGATGCGATTTCAGCGGGACTGCCCGCGAGAGAGAGACGGGGCGACAAAAAACATGCTGCCGCGCTGAATGACGGCGCTGTGCGTTTGGATGCCGGAAAACGCGGTCAGGACTCGTCAGCATCCTCTTCCACATACCCTGTCGCCACGCCCTCATACGCATTCGTTGCCGGATCGGAGGATTTGCGCGCCTGCACCGTCAGGCAAGTGCCCGTGAAGTGCAGCAGCATGTCCACGCCGCAGGGGGCATCGTCGATGATTTGGCAGCGGACGCGCAGCAGATTCCCGTTTTCATCCGCCGACACCCAGCCGCCGGAGGATAGCATTGTGCGCCCCGGCCATCCGGGAAATTCACTGACGCGGTTCTCCCCCAGCCCGAATTGCAGCGTCTGCCGCCCGCAGGTACTTTTCATCCCCCGTCGCCTTGTAGAGATACAGCAGCTGCCGCCCGTTGCAGATGTAGTCCAGATTGAACTCATCGAGCGTGTAGTCGCGAATCGCGCCGCTTTCATCGGTCACGAACGTGTCCATTGCGTCCTTGATGTAATCGAAATACTTCTTTTCGCCCGTCATGGCGTACAGCGCCTCCATGCCGCGCCACGCCACGCCGTAGTCATAGCTCCAGCGGCTGGTCAGCAGGCCGTAACGCTTCATCAGGCAATCCGCCATTTTCGCGGCGGATTTCGGCAGAAACTCCTTCATTGCGCTTCCTCCAGCAATGTCTGTGCAATCCGCACGGCGCGTCATTTTTCCTTTATTATCATACCATGAACACAGCGATAGATAAAGAGCTTTCCGGAAAATTCTCATCAAACTCCTTTGCAGTTCCTGTCCTTTGTACGGTGTTACCTTAATTTATGCTGTTTTCTTTGTAGATTCCGCAAAAAGTGCAGCAAACCGTTGCCGTTGTGCTATGATGCTAATCGAAGGCGATGTGGTTGAAAAATCGCCAAATAAGAATGGAGGAATTTCCATGAAGAAGCTGCTTTCCATCGCTCTGTCCCTGTGCCTGCTCCTGTCCGTCGCGCTGGCGGACGTCACCCTGACCAAGGTCTACAAGACTGAAGACCTCGTGTCCAACACCTTCCACAACGGCTTTGTGACCGCTATCGGCATGACTGGCGAGAACACCGTCGTCCTCAAGGATGACGGCACCTACGAGTACACCAAGCGCCTGATGCAGACCGCGGAAGACGGCACCGTGGCGGCGGACCTCGTTTACACCTTCACCGGCACTTACACGAAGGATGGCGACACGGTCGTTTTGATGTTCCCGACATCTGGCACCGCGTCTGAAAACTGGGGTCCTCTGGCGGGCTCCTACTTCCAGAACACGGAAAACGCTTCCTTCGCGGACAGCGACTACGCGGCGGGCGTTGTGCAGTGCAAGGAAGCGGAAAGCCATCTGATCGCCGACCTGTTTGAAGGCCCGTATCTGCTGGACAACCTGACCACCTCCGACGCGGCGTTTGACGCGGAGGAATGCACCGTGACCATCACCGTCAGCGGCGACACCTTTGACTATGTGATCACCAATTCCGACGACGACTAATCCTTATCCCCAAAGTGTTAGTAAGTCCGGAAAATCCTCGCGGGGAGGGCGATACGCCTTCCCCATTTTCTTTCGCATGAAAAGGAGAAAATCATGAGTGCTGCGAAGAAGGGTATGAAAAAAAGTACCTATTTAATTATCTGGACGCTGGTGATTGCGCTGCTGTGCAGTGCCGTCGGCGTCGTCAACTACGAAGCGCTGTACTGGGATTCCGCCCTGACGCTGTACTTCGGCGAAGTCGGCGTGAAGAACGTTTCCACCGTGACGTTTGACACGGACGACCATGCGCAGGTGGCGAACCTGATTGTCGCCGAAGGCGCGGTGCTGCTGAAGAACGAAAAGAACGCGCTGCCCATGAAGGGCGGCAAAATCAGCCTCTTTGGCATCGACAACAAGAACGGCGTTTTGCAGAAGGTGCTGGAGGATGAGGGCTTCACGGTCAACCCCACGCTGGCTGCCTTCTATGCCGCGTCCAGCCACTCCTCCGGCGCGGGCAGCCTGTCGGCAGGCAACGGCTCCGAAACCGGCGGCTGGGTGATTGACGAAGTGCCGCAGAGCGAATATACGGCGGACGTCAAGGCCTCCTACAAGGATTACAACGATGCTGCCGTCGTCGTGCTGATGCGCACGGGCGCGGAAGGCAACGACCTGCCGTATGACATGTCCCGCTACGGCGGCTCGGCGGATGAAAACTACCTGGAACTGAACAAGGACGAAAAGGAACTGCTTGCCGAGGTGCATAAATCCTTCGACAAGGTGATTGTGCTCATCAGCTCCGCCAACGCCATGCAGATGGACTTTGTGGACAAGGCGGAATACGGCATTGACGCGGTGCTGTGGTATGCCCGTCCGGCGGGCGGCATCGGCTCGATTGCCAAGATTTTGTCCGGCGCCATCAACCCCTCCGGCCGTCTGGTGGACACCTATGTGCACGACAACCTGTCCTCCGCCGCCATGCAGAACTTCGGCGACTACCGCTATGTGAACGAGGATGGCTCCCTCTCCGGCTATTCCTATGTGAACTACGCGGAAGGCATCTATGTCGGCTACAAGTACTATGAAACCCGTTATGAGGATGCTGTGCTCAAGCAGGGCAACGCGGGCGATTACGATTACGCCGCCACCGTCGCCTATCCCTTCGGCTATGGTCTGAGCTACACTGATTTTGAATGGTCTGACCTGAAGGTGGACTGGGACGGCGACCTCTGCACCGCGTCGGTCACGGTGAAGAACACCGGCTTCACCTCCGGCAAGGATGTTGTGGAATTCTACGTCCAGTCGCCCTACATCCCCGGCGGCGTGGAAAAGGCGGCTGTGGCGCTGGCGCAGTATGTCAAGACATCTGAGCTTGCCCCCGGCGAATCGCAGCGCGTGTCCGTCACCTTCTCCAAGCAGGACATTGCCAGCTACGATGCAAAGGACGCCAAGACCTATGTGATTGACGCGGGCGACTGGTATGTGACCGCTGCCCACAATGCGCACGAAGCCGTGAACAACGTGCTTGCCGCAAAGGGCAAGACCACGGCGGACGGTATGACCGCAAACGGCAACACGGCGATGGCAGCCAAGTACACCGTTTCCGAGCGGGAACTGCTGAACAAGGACGCTGTTTCCGGCGCGGAAGTGACCAACCAGCTTGATGATATCGTCTATGCGAACGACACGGTGTATCTCTCCCGCTCCGACTGGTCTGTGATGGACAATAACGGCCTGGAATACGCCACCGGTGTTGCGAAGGGCGTATCCAACGTCGGCAACATTTCCGGCGACGTGCCGACCTATGTGATTTCCGACGACCTGCGGGCGAAATTCGAGCTGAAGGGCTTTGCGGCTTCTCTGAACCCGACTGACCCGACGGATGCTGCCCTGTATCCCGGCAAGGAAGCCTACACCTACGGCGCGAAGAACAATTTGAAGCTGATCGACATGGTGGGGCTGGATTACAACGACCCGAAGTGGGATCTGCTGCTGGATGAACTCAAGCTCTCCGAGATGCACCAGCTGTTCAACAAGTCCGGCTGGGGCTCTCTGGCGGTGGAATCCGTTGGCAAGCCCAAGACGTATGAGTATGACGCGCCGCACGGCATTGCGAACTTCCTGACGGACGCGGTCATCTACTCCTACCCCTGCGCAACAATGACGGCGGCGACGTGGAGTCAGGACGTTCAGCGCATCTACGGCAACGCCATCGGCGAAGACGCGATTGCGTCCAACACCGAGGGCTGGTACGCGCCCGGCATCAACATCCACCGCACCCCCTTCGGCGCGCGCAACTACGAATACTACTCCGAGGATGCTGTGCTGACCGGTCTTTGCTCCGCGGCGGTCTGCGCGGGCGTTGAAGCGCACGGTATGCACGCCTACATCAAGCACTTTGTCATGAACGACGCCGACACCAACCGCGCCGCCAACGGCTGTGTGGCTGTGTGGGGCACGGAACAGGCTACCCGTGAAATCTACCTCAAGCCCTTCCAGTATTCCATCCAGAAGGGCGGCGCACAGGGTATCATGCTGACCATGTGCCGCGTCGGCTGGCAGTTCACCTTCGGCTCCTATCCGCTGATGAGCGCCATCTGCCGCAACGAATGGGGCTGGCACGGCTGCTACATCACCGACTACACCACCTCCATGAAGGGCGCTGGCGCTGACCAGTATCTGGCGGCGGGCGGCACGCTCATTCACGCGACCGCGGAACAGTCGCTCAGCGACGTTAAATCCGGCTGGTGCCGCAAGCTGCTCCGCGAAGCCGTGCATCAGATTCTCTACAACACGGCAAACTCGCTGGCGGTTGACCCCGCCTATGCGGCCATGCTGAATCAGGCGGATGATGCTGCGGAAGAAACAACTGCCCCGGCGGTTGAGGAGCAGAAGGGCTTCCTGCACGGCATGGCATGGTACAAGGTTGTGCTGTACGGCTTTGACATTCTGATGGCGCTTGTGCTGGTGTTCATGGCAATTCGCGTATACAGCAAAGTGCCGATGACCGAGGAGCAGTTCCAGAACCGCAAGCGGATGAGCAAGAAGGGCAAGCGCATCATGTGGATTGTGATTGCCGTCGCCGTCATCGCGATTGCAGTTGTCTTCTACCTCTGGGCTTGGCCGCTGCTTGTCAAGGCGTTCAAGATTTAAGGTTCGAGGGGAGCAAACAAGGGCTTAGGCGAAGCGCCAAAAAGCTGCACGCGGAAGGAGCATGAAAGCGCGACCAACTCAATCGCGAAAA
>OLRV01001240.1_pt1 | contig 22346 bp, 13 predicted proteins | sample 1672421 | NCBI WGS metagenome assembly OLRV01 (sample SAMEA3136684, study PRJEB25190) | human gut metagenome | biome: human gut; feature: human-associated habitat; material: faeces | place: Austria | collected 2013
TCTACTTGGCTGGAATGAGCCAAACGCTACGCTCCGTCGGCGTCATCGCGGTCTTTAGCGTGGCGCTGTTCCTCACGCGCAGCATGCCCATCGCGGCTATGGTCATGGGTGTCACCGCAATCGCCTCGCTCGTGCTGTTCACCGCGCCGCTTGCCCTGCTCGAGACCGAAAAATCGCGCCGCGTGAGCCTTCGCGAGGTCGGCCACCTGTTTGTCCAGTGCGCCCCACTCTTTGGTGCACTGTTCTTGTTCAACCTTATCGAGAGCATGCCCAAGTTTGTGATGGAAGGCACGCTGGCATACAAATATCAGCTGTACTTTAATGCCCTGTTCTTTCCGGCGCAGGCTATTTTGCTGAGCATTGGATTTATCTATAAACCGCAGCTCCTGCGCTTGTCGAGCATTTGGGCTAATCCTCGCAAGCGTCGTCGCTTTGACCTGATTATTGTTGCCGTTATGGCGCTGATCGTGGTCATCACCGGCATGTGCGCCGCATTTATGGCAGGTCCCGGTATTCCCCTCATGAGCTTTATGTACGGCCTCAGCTTTGAGCGCTACCGTACGCTGGCGCTGCTGATGGTCGTCGCCGGCGGCGTCACCGCGGCCATCGACTTTATCTACGCCATCATCACGGTGCTGCGCCACGCTGGAGACGTCACCAAGATCTACCTGATCTGCTTCGCCGTAAGCGTGGTGCTGCCGGTGATCCTGATTAAGCTGCTGGGTCTGATGGGCGCTGTGGTGAGCTACCTAGCCATCATGGCCCTACTCCTGGTGCTGCTGATAATCGAGTACGCCAACATCCGCCAACGCATCGAACGCGACCGCAACCCATACGGCGCCTAATTGCAGCGGTGGGGGGTAGCTAATTTGGGACATCATTCGCCCGGGTTGATGTTCGCGTAGAACTCCGCCCCGTCGTCCAGGCGCAGGATGCCCACGCGACCGAACTCGGAGCCGGTGGCGGCAGCGCAGTCGATGTCGATGCGATCGGGCACGCCGGCAGTGTCCTCGCCGCCCAAGCGCACAATCTGCCCGCGGCCCGACTCCTCATCGAGCCCCGCCAGGCCGCCTACCTCGCAATAACGCCCGAGCGACACCGTTGGCGTGTGACCGCTCACCACGACCGGACCCTTGCCCTCGGAAGAAAGCAGCCCCGTCGGCGCATCCCAATAGCCATGGCGAATCCACAGCAGGTCATCGGACGACTGCACGGCAAGCATCTGCTTCAGCAGTTCGCGATCGGCGCCAACCGCTCCGGCACCATCGGAACAGTCCACGTCGTGTTCAAGCAAAAACGCCCGCGCCGCCTCGGTCTCAATACCGGCATGTACCAGCAGATACGGGCGCTCCTCGGTCTCGACCACCGCGTAGAGCGGCAGCGCGGCCATCCATCGCACGAGCTCCTCGTATGCCTCAAATTCCATGTCGTTGAGCTGCTCACGCGTCGTCCAGCCACCGTTGATATCCCAGGTCTCGGCATCGAGCGGATCCTGGCCAATGATGGCATCGAGCATGATCTGCTCGTGATTGCCCTTGAGCACGCGGGCGTTGGGCAGCGAGCGCACGAGCTTAATAACGCCGACCGGATCGGGCCCGCGATCGATCATGTCGCCCAGCACGTACAGCGTGTCGTCGGACATCAACGAGATCTTAGACAGGGCCTCGTCAAGCGCACGCACGTGCCCGTGAGCATCAGATGTCACATAGATCGCCATGGTACGCCTCTCCTTGCATTGCGGCCGAAGCCCGGCGCCGCAACTAAAACTTCAAGTTGAACTTAAACGTTACCCATTGTACTCCGTTGCAATAAAGCTGGAAAGGGTTTCCGAGCAGAGGCAAAGACGGCAGCCGTCTATGACGATATCGCGCACGCCCGCAATCCAACCCCATAAACCCACCATCTTTGGGTACAAATAACCGCAGGCAACTGACCGTGCCACGCCAACCACCCAGGAGCGGACACCATCTATGAACCAGATCCTTCTCTTTATCGGCCTCGTCATCATTTTGTGCCTGACCATCAAACCCGTCGGCAAAAAACTCCCCTTCCCCACCCTGCTCATCTTTATCGCGCTCGGCATGCTGTTGGGCGTCAACGGCCCGGCGCATATCGACTTTAGCGACTACGCACTCACCGAAACCGTCTGCAGCACGGCGCTGCTGTTCATCATGTTCTACGGCGGCTTTAACACCAATATCGACCGTGCCAAACCCGTCTCCGTGCCCGCGGTGTTGCTGAGCACGCTCGGCGTCATCATCACTGCCGGCATCACCGGCGTGTTCGCCCACTTTGTGCTGGGCTTCGACTGGATCGGCGGCCTGCTGCTGGGTTCGGTCGTGGCATCCACCGACGCGGCCAGTGTCTTTAGCGTTCTGCGCGAGCACAACCTGTCGCTGAGGGGCGGGACTGACTCGCTGCTCGAGGTCGAATCGGGCTCCAACGACCCCGTCGCCTACATGCTCACCGCCGTGCTCGCCACACTCGCGGCCGGCGGCGACATCAACATTCCCGCACTGCTGGCCAAGCAGATTATCCTGGGCGTGGGCCTGGGCCTTGCCATCGGCTGGGCGGCGGGCCGCCTGATTGAACGCGCACACGCAACGGCCGAGGGTGCGCAGACCATCTTTTTGTTCGCCGTGGCCATCGTCGCCTACGCGCTGCCGAGCTACCTGGGCGGCAACGGATTTTTGGCCGTGTACCTAGCCGGCATTGTGCTGGGTGCGAGCGACATCACCGGCAAGGTTGAGCTGGCGCACTTCTTTGACACCCTCACCGAGATGGCCGAGATGACAATCTTCTTCTTGCTCGGCCTGCTCGTGACGCCCGCCCGCCTGCCGCAAATGCTGCTGCCGGGCCTAGCACTCATGGCGTTTATGCTCTTTGTGAGCCGCCCCATCGCAGTAGGAATGCTGTTGGCGCCCTTTAAGACGAGCCCCCGCCAGGTCGCGCTCGTAAGCTGGGCGGGCCTGCGCGGAGCAGCCTCGGTCGTCTTTAGTCTCCTTGCCGTGGTGGCCGGCGTTCCCGGCGGACACGACCTATTTGACCTGGTATTTGTGATTGCCGTGTCGAGCATTGTGGTGCAGGGCTCGCTGCTACCAGCAGTGGCGAAGAAGCTCGATATGATCGATGCGACCGGCGACGTGCGCCGCACCTTTAACGACTACCGCGACGAGGACGGCATGTCGTTTGTAAAGCTCAAGGTGGGCGCTGGACATCCGTTTGCCGGACGCTCGCTCGCGGACTTTGGCAGCGCAACGAACATGCTGGTGGTCTTGGTGCTGCGCGACGGTGCGCACCCGGTGCTGCCCAACGGCGATACCGTCATCGAGGAAGGCGACCTGCTGGTGATGGCCGCGCCGACGTTTGAAGAACGTGCCGAGGTTACGCTGCGCGAGGTCACCGTGACTCCCCACGGTCGTCTGGCCGGCCAGCGCCTGCGCGACGTGCCGCAGGGCAAACACCCCTTTATTGTGGTGATGCTCAAGCGCGAAGGCCAAACGATCATCCCCGACGGCAACACCCTCATATACGCCGGCGACGAAGCCGTCATTGCCACGCTAGCGTCGTAGCGGCCAGGGGGTTGCCATCCCAAATTAGCTACATTTGAGCATCAATCGCCCCGGCTGGAGTCTCGTTGCGGACAATTAACGTCTCTCAAAACTAAGTGAGTAGACTTTTGTCGAATCGCCGACCACGTCACCAAAGCACAAGTCTGTGACCTGCGGGTTTGTTGAGGCAAATACGTCGGGTGCTCAGGATTTCCAATAAAGCCTACTCACTTAGCCAGCTAGCAGTCAAAATAGAACGGTCGCGAGCTCGTTAGACTCCATTGCGACGGCTTGTCTTGCACTTTCGCGCAGCTGCGGGCGCAGACGCCCCGTCCCAAATTAGCCACTCTAGTCATCGTCGACGGCAAAGTCGCTGAGGTCGAGGCCTTCGCGTTCGGCTCGGGCCAGGAGCTCTTGGGGCGGCTCGTCCTCGATATCCATCACGTCGAGCATGGCAGCAGGAAAACCCACGCCCGCCGCGCTCCCCGCGCGGTCGAGCAGACTCTCGCGCAGCTGGTCTACATCAGCGTCGATCTTCATGATGAAACCTCCTACCAGACCAGGACCCTACTCATCAATACCGAGCTCATCCACGGCAGCAACAAAAGCTGCCACTTGCTTGTCGTCCATCTGCGTGGCCAAACGCCCCACGGGCTCATCGTAGGCAAACTGCACCTTATCGAGAAAGCAATCCCAAGCACGATCATCCACGCGCACAGCGGCCTCGCAATACTGGCTGAGCTTTTTGAGTCCATACCAAAACGCATTCACATGGCGCGCGGGATCCTCATCCAGCACGCCATCGTAACGGCGTCCATTGAACTCGCGCATGCGTGCCACGGCAACCTCGAGCGAGTCGCCGCCCTCAGCCGAAGCCTCATCCACAAGCTCGGGAATCGGAACCTCACGGCAAACATCGTGCCTGGTAGCGCCGTCGTACTCGCCCACCAGCACGTCTTCGTCAAGCCGTGAATCGTAGTCCAAATAGCTCGTGCCACAACAAATGCCGTGCGGGGAGCCTGTGCCAAACGCACAGAACAACCCGCCGTCGGCAACAACGCGACGGTAGGTCTCAAACGACTTCTTAACCTGAGTGAGCAACTCGGAAAGCTCCCCGGCATCACACGCCGTCTCGCACGCAACGCACGCAGACTCGGGCAACGATACCGGATCAACCGTGCTCCCCGCAACGCGGGCGGAGCGCTCGGCCCGATACGCCTGCGCCGCCAAGCGCGCTCGCTGCGCAGCGCCGTGCACGTTGGTAAGTTCACGCTCCAACGCCACGCCACCAGCAACATCGCCAGCCAAATCGCCCGTAAACCCGTCGGCGCCCTGCGACCCCGTCGCACTCAGCTCGGACTCAAACGTCGCTGTGATCATACCCGCAAGGTCCGTCGCGTCGGCGGCACAGCGCATCTGCTCCAGCTGCGTACACAGCAGATCGGCATCCAGAGGCACGGCCTCGGCAACGCGCACGTCGCTCAAACGCGCCGCGTCCTGCAGCACCAAAGCCCCCGCGGCATCGTACGCCGCACGAACCCTGTCCGCCGTATTGGCGCGCAGCTTTACCTCGATAAACGCAAGCGTCTGCTCCAGTCGCGTCAGCAACTCGGCCTTGTCCTCCATGCGCAAAAAGGCAGCATAGCGGCGCTCCATCTGCAGCGAGCCCACAACACCCGCCTGCTTGCGAGCGCGCGCAAGGGCCGCGCCCTCGACACGGCGAACATACCCGTCAACAGCCCGCACGGCAGACTCGCGCGCAGCGTGCTCGGCAACCTCGACGCCTCTAAGCACGCCCAGCAGCTCGCGAGAGCGCGCCTTGCGCACCATCTCCCCGCGATCGTACCGCTCAAGCGCCGTCTGGCGCTTGGCTACCGATTCAAAGCCAAACAGCTCGTCGAGCAGCTCACCAACAGAACGCTCGTCTGCCACGGCAGGCCTCCTCACGCACCACGCACCAACATGCTCGCGGGGCACCCAAACACCGGACGCCCCGCTCGCCCACACTCCTACAGATCCAGCGCCTTCTTCGCGGCATCGACCGGGTCGCCATCCATGTAGAACACCGGGCTCAACCCCGAAATAATCTCGGACGAAACACTCTGCAAACCCGCAATAGCACTCAGCGGCAAAATCACGCGCTTGGCACCGGCGTTTTTGGCCACACGCATAATGTCCTCGAGCCCGCGCATCTCGTCCATAGAGCCCGACATGCGCAAGATTCCCGGAATCGCCAGCGCGGGCATCACCGGGCGGTTGCATGCCGCAGAGCACAGGCCCACAAACTCGGCGAGCGAAACTTCTTCGGACAGGCCCTTGCTCTGCAGGTCGTTATAGAACAGCAGGTAATCCTTGGAGCCAATGTGCATGCCCGGCGCCACGCGGTTTGCAAGGTTCACAAAGTTGTCGAACGCGGCCTCCAGCGTATCGCGCACCGGCTTGTTAAAGGCCACGCCCTCGTGCTTAAACTTGCACTCGCCGGCAACGGCCTTGTTCTCCAACTTGTACACGGCGACCTCGCCGCCCTGCGACCTGCCCACGCCAAACACGTGGCCGGACAGCAGCGGCCCGTCGGGAATCAGCGTGTCCTCGCTCTGCTCGGGCACGCGCACCACGTGCACGTCCTGCGGGTTGTCGGCATCCATATAGCCCAGGTTAACGTCGATAAACTCAACGCCCGCCATAATCTTGAGCTGCTCCTTTACGCGGCGACGGCCCTCGATGGCGTAGTCCAGCAGCCAGCGCACATCGTCCTTGTCCATGGCCTCGTCGGGGAACAGCAGCTTTGCAAGGCCGCTAAAGGTCTTGCGCACGGCGATCTCGTCACGCTTGTTAAAGTCGCTGTTAAAGCGGAAGTAACGGTCGATATGGTGCGTAAAGTCCTTGCGGCGCATCTCCTTGCAAAACTCCGACAGGCAGTCGGTGATCAGGCCATAATGCCCGGTCAGCAGGCTCGAGCGCATCTTGGGAATCTCCCAGCCCGGCAGGTAATAGTGGATACGGTCGAAGAAGGCCGAATCGTTGTTAAACTCCGGCGGGAACGGATCAAACAGGTGCGTGGTCTTAAGGACATTTTGCACGGTGTCGTTGATGTTGCCCTCAAAGACCATGGAGGCATCGGCGTTGATCTGGTCGCGGCCGCGCGCGTAGCTACCACTCGCCATGTAGTCCTTCATAATCTGCACGGCATTGGTATCCTTAAAACGCATGCCGGCGACCTCGTCAAACGTCACGCAATCCCAGTGTCCCACCAGGCCCACGCGGTCGGCTCGCATGGAGTTCATACGGCCGAACAGGTTGGCCGTGGTGGTCTGGCCGCCCGAAAGCAAAATAGCGTAGGGCGAGACCTCTTTGTAGATGTGGCTCTTACCGGTACCGCGGGGACCCAGCTCGCACAGGTTGTAGTTGCGCTCGATGAGCGGCACCATACGCTCGATAAAGTGCAGGCGCTCTTTCTCGGAAAGCTCGCTAGGCTCATAGCCAGCGGAGCGCAGCAGCATGTTGAGCCACTCGTCGCGCGTAAAGTACTGGCGCTCGTCGACCATGGCATCCAGGTCCAGATTGGGCATCTGGATGGGCGTGAGCGACGCCACGCTAAACGGAGAGTCCTCGGGTCCGCGCTTTTTGCGCTTGGCCTTGGAGCGGCGCGGCGCATCGTCGCCAAAGACCTCCATGCCAAACTCGTCTTCCTCATCCACGGGATGGCGATACTCGATGCTCATAATGCACCAAATGCCACCCTGCAGAATCTTGGAATAGTCGCGCACGTACTCGGCCGGCATCACAAAAGGCTCGATGGTCAGATTGGCAAACGACGCCACATAGATGTCTTTGTACTCGTCGAGTTTGGCCGTTACCTTATCGATGATGGTAAAGCGACCCAGTTCACGAATCTTGGACTTAATGCGCTCGGACTCATCGGGACGCACATAGTTATCGGTGAGGATCCTGCAGATGCGCTCCAGGCCCTCTGCCACGGCATCCTCGTCGTCGGTTGAGCAGTACATGCCCAGCAGGTACTCCAGCACAAAGGTTGGCACGTTGGCGCCGCGCTTCATAAGGGCCGTCAGGTCCTTGCGCACGATCTTGCCAGCAAAGTGCTCGAGCAGTTTGCCGTCCAACCCATCCATGTCGTAGCCGTCGTCCTCGGGAGCCTCGGCCACAGCCTGGTCATAACCGTCGGTCGAGAATTCGTCCTCGGCGTTCACCGCAGCCTCAACGGGCGCGGCAGCAACCGGCTCCGGGGCAGGCGCAACAGCCTCAGCCGCCGGGGCCTCCGCAGGCACCACACCCTCCGCCGGCACATCCACATCAATCGAGGGAACTTCCCACAAATCGTCGTCATGGCTATCAAACATAGGGCACACTCCTAAAAACCAAAGTCAGCAACAGGGGCAAACGAAACAGCGATGGTATACGTCTCGCGCCAAACGATCTTGCCCGTCTCGCGCTCGCGGCAGACCAGATAGTACGGACCCTTGGCCGAGAATCCATCCGCCGCATGCAGCGCAAACTTGACATGCACTACACGCTCCTGCGAGTTAGCAGAAGTCTTGTTGGCATGCGCCTTGACCGTATCGCTCACCTCGTTGCCGCTTGCGTCGGTAAACACCAGCTCGTACTCGCACGGCAAGACCTTGCCTTGGGCGGGTTCCTCCTGAATCAAGTTGACCGAGAAAAGCGAGTTGGTCACTCGGCGCCCCTCACTTAGCACGCGCAGCGTCGCCACGCGCGTGTCGACAAAGTCCTTGGAACCCGAGCGCGCACGCCAAAATCCGACAACGGGCACGCACAGCTCCTGCAGGCTCATGCCGCCGTGGACATAGTTGTTAGTACCGCCGGGACGCCTAAAGTGCACGTTCTCGCGCAGGGCAAACCCCTCAAAGCCGGCACCCAAACGTCCCATGTCAACAGTAACAAACACCCCGCGTGCCTCGTCCGAAAGCTTGGCCACGGCCTCGTTGGGCACCACCAGATGACGCTTGCCGTGCATGACGGGAGCGTCAAGGAAGGGAAGATCTGGCTTGCCGAGCATCTGACACTCGCTGAGCTCCCGGCGCGTGTAGATAAAGCCGTGATCCGCCGTTATAACAACACGCGCACCCGGGGCGTCGGTGCACACGCGGCGCGCCAACGTGGCAAGCTCCTCTACGGTGTCCGTACAGGCATCGAAGACGTCATCCTGCGTAGCGGCCTTCTCGCCCGTGGCATCAATCTTGTTGTGATAGAGGTAGACAAGTCTTGAGTCCTTGAGCATCGCCTTGCGCTCGGTTCCCGCCATGTTGAGGTATGCGCTCGAGCGCAAAGCACGGGCCGTAGGCTCAACATGGGTAAGCACGGCCTCGCGTTGCGGAGTCGTTGCGGTGGGCATGCCGTCAGCCAACACAAACGAGCCATCCGCTGCAAGTTCAAGCGCTTGGTGTGGCAGTAGCGCAGGCATACCTACCTCGGTAATGGAGGGAAAGACCGCCTGCATACTAGAAACCTTGACGTTGCCGCCGCGCTCGCGCTCGAGCAGCGCCGCAACGTCGCGGGCCACCTCATAGCGCAACGCGTCACTCACGATAACGACTGTCGTTTTAGCAGAGCCCACATAGGTAGGCAGCACATGCCAGTAGAACTCATCCTGCCGTGCAGGGCCATCGATGTAGCCGCAATCGGCCCACTCCCCTTGCGCAGCGGCCGCCCAGCAGGTATTGGCGTCGACCAAGAACCAGTTACTGTAGAGATTCTCCGCCCAATCCACCACAGCTCGGGCAGGTTCCTCGAGTACATCGCACTCGACGGAGCGCACCCGCAGATACGCGGTGCACATATGACGATAGGCGGCATCCATGGCATACCAATCGGACATGTAGGCATCCCACACCTGCTGGGGCTGCGCCAGATGGAAGCCGCCCGCGTGCGCCTGCCTAAACGCGCACATATCGGCCACAGCGGCAAGCAGGTCAAAGTAGCTCTCGACACGACGGTACCAGCTTAGGTCGCAGCGACGCGCCGCAAAGGCGCGCGCATCCTCAACACGGTCCGCGCCCTGGGCAAACGAGAAGAACAGCTGCGAGAGCACGGCCTCGTTGACGCACGGAAACACATCAAGCGAGGTCAGCACATCGATCGGCAGAGCCTCAAACCGCGCAAAGAGCCCGCGGACATCCTCCACCAAACGACAGATCTCAAATAGGTCCTCGCTCGATGCCTGGGTATCGGCGGCCTGGTCCCACGTGCGCACCGCCTCAAGGCAATAGGGGCCGTAGGCGGGAGCCACATAGCTTTCGAGTCCCTTGAGCGCTCCCTCGGGAAGCGCGGTAGACGCCGCTGTAAGGAGCACATGGGATGAAAGCATAAGCAATGAGTCGCGCTCATACAGCGGTCCCTCAAACCCATAGCAGCGAAGCATAAAGGCAGAGAGCACATCGCGCACGCAGTACTTGTCCGCCAACTCGGCCAGCGCCTCGGGACCCTCGTGCAGCAGCATGGTCATACAGCCACGCAGCACAAACGCGGGGCGCTCGTCACCAAGCTCTTTACCGCCAAAAATCACCGTAAGGATGCCGAGTTCGATATCGGATGCGCCCGAGGCATGCGGAACGCATGCGACAAACTTAGCGCAGCGGGACTTGGCGACAAAGAACGCCTTGTGCGCTCGCAAGCTCTCGCGCACGGCATCGATATTCTCGATACCCAGCTGATCGGCCAAAAGCGAAAGATAATCAGCTTGAAACCGGTCAGCATACAGCTCAACATCGGCAAGCCAATCGCCCTCAAGCCTGCCGCGCGGGCAACGGCGATACAGCAAGATATCGCTCACAAGGTCATCGCGGTTGACGAGCTTCTTGACGGCAAACATGCGGCCCTCGCAGGCCTCAACAAACCGCACTGGGCGCTCAAAGTCACCGTAAGCGGGCATAACGCCGTCATCAGTCCCCGCACCGTCGAAGCCCTCGGCGGCCAAACGTTCAAACTCAGGAGCAAACTCGCCGTCTGCATCGTGCCAAACCACCACACGGCGGGGCATGCATGCGGGCAACGGTTGCAAAAACCGCAGCTTGAGCTGTTCTTCTACATCGATCTTGGGCATGAATATCCTTACCGTATCTGCAGTTACTTAATCTTTGCCAGCACATCCTGAAACTTGGCGTAGTTGACCTTGACGCCGTCATCCAGGTCGATCTTAATCATCTGGTCTGCCAAGTGGTGCAGTTTCTCCTCGTAGGCAATGGTCTCTTTGAGCTGGTCGTTGAGCTTTTTGATGCGCTTATCCAAGCGCACGCGCTCGCCGCGCTCGGCACTGACAAGGGCATCGTTGGCATACCCGATCTGGGCACGGTAGCGCTCCTGCTGCTCATGCACATAGTCGGTGCGGATGCGAGCCAACAGGTCGGGCTGATAGCGATGCATGTAGACAAGGCACTTAAAGCCATTCTTTTTGCCACTGTCGAACAGCCAGTAGATGGGACGCTTCTTGTAGGTCTGGCAGTGGTCCTTAAAGAAGTCCTTCAAAAAGTAGGTGCGGATTACCTCGCGCGGGGTACCCTTACCGCCGAGTGCCTCAGCAATAAAGGCCAGGTTTTGCTCAAGCGTCTCCTCGCCATACACGGTGCGCACAAAGTCGATAAAGTAGCGCACGATGTCGTCGTCAAAGTACTCGTCATCGGTAATGGGCAGCACGTTATCGCTATCGGGCATAAAGGTCACATGATCAGAGTTGGGCATCTTGGCCAGATAGTTGTCGACCGTGGCGCCCTGGTCGGCCAGAACCAGACCGTCCACATCCAGCGAATAGCGACCGAACATGCAGCCCGCGGCATAGCTTATGAGCGAGGTGATCTCGTCGCGCTTGGTACGCACGTACTTGTTGCCCTTGTAGCTCTCTGGAATCTCTTCTGCCGTATCGAAGATGCGCGCCACCGAGACGTACTTGTCCTCGACCTCGATAGGCACCTCGCCCTCCATGTTGTAGATCTTGGCAAAGATCCGGTTGAGTTCCTCCTCGTTGGCGCGAAGCTGCTCAAAGCGAGCGTTGACCTCGGCCTTGCGAGCCTCGTATTTATCGGAAAGTAAGATTGACATGAATTTCCCCAAACCATCAAAATCGTTGTTAGGCCATTTCACAAGATGCTATTCGCCGCAGAAATTAATATCGGATGAAGAAATCCGATTTGGAACTTGTGGAAATCTAAAAGCGATGCAAAAACGGCTCAATGAATCTCGGATGCAATCTACTCATGCTTTTTGGGCTTTGATCGCACTACCAGAGTTCGGTAGTCACCTCTAGCGCTATTTGGAAAATAATACTTGCCATCGATATCGATGATTTTTATCCAATCGAGAAAAGAAGATTGCGGTAGCAATATCATTGCTGTTGTTTTTCCGCTCGAACCGGCAGCCCTGTCTTCTAGCAGCATATTTCCATTGTCAAAAAAATATGTACACCCATGGGCAAGCGAATTCCTCATATGGGTCAGCAAGGTCACACCCTTGCCTCCGCCCTTTGCAACGGGTTTATTTCTATCGGCTATTGAATACGGCTGCATGCACACCAGGCGTGGGCTATCGATTTCAATAGGAATTTCGACGACCTCTTTAGTATTGGGATCCTTGCCCATATAAACAAACCCATATTCTTTTAGGACGCCATCAATTCTGTCAGCCATCAACATTTCCCGCTTCTCCGCCAAAACGCCGGAATAGTCGAGAAGAGTATCAAACGGCATTTCTTTTAATCCGAAATCCTTAGCAGCTCTTTGCTGGGATGCAGAAGCAGCGACCGATTTGGTAACGTAAAAATCCCAAATAATAGATACTTCTTCAGACGACCAGATTGCTGAATCCCTAATTGATTTTTTATATTTAGAAATAAGGGCAGTAGACACAGCAAACACCTACACCAGCGGATGACGTTTGAAATCCCAGGAGGTTTCAAACGAATCCCAATCGGTTTTTGATAGTTCGCGACACGAGTTGACCATGGCGTTAACCGATGGCTCCAGTTCCTCGCTTTGAACAATCGGGTACGTTGCGATTTGACCCACCTCGAAGTTGAGCGTTGGCGAAAGCATGCTTGCGACGCGCATAATCACAGAGCTATTGCATGCGCCCTGCAAATATTTGAGAGTCATTTCATCACCGAAAACACTAGTCCCGGCAACATCAAACAAACTTCCACTTGGTCTGTACCTAAACGCAATAACCCCACTAGACACCTTTGACCAGGTAAGCATCGGCTTGAAATAGAGATGTCTTGAGGGAAGGTGATTGCCTAGCGTGGCCAGAATTTCAGAGTTAGCCCGATTGAAAGTAACTACCCAATCGTTATTCCCATACCACTTGCGGTAGTTACCCCCCTTATTGTATGGAAACCATTTACCTCCGCCCTCAAAAGCTTCTTCCTCCGACTCAACACCAAAACGCGCTTTATCGACTTCAGGCTCCCACCACAAACGCGTGAAACGCTCGTTGTCACCAGTGGCAAGACCCTGGCGAGGTTTACCGAACTCGTTAAGCTGCTTAGCATTGGCAAACGCATCAAGAAGGGCATCGCTGGCCCAGTAGGCGATGAGGGTGCCGGGAATCTGCTTGAAGGTCTCGGCGTCGCGGCGGTAGAACCAGCCGCAGTCGGGGTTTCGGATCGCCTCGAGAGCCTTCTTGCGCTTGGCATCGCTGCCGTTGATGTCGACGAGGCGCACGTAGGCGCCCCCGCATGCCGCGCACCCGTTGTAGACGACGTCGGCCGTGACGTTGACGACCTCGCCGCCGATGGCGTCGAACGCGCGGGGGCCCAGGTGCAGCATGGACAGGATCGACTTGGACCCGATGAGCGAGGAGCGCATCTTCTCGAAGCTGCCCAGGAACATCCAGCTCTGCATGGTAACCATGGCCGCGTAGCCGCGGTCCCTGGCAAGGCTGAATCCGCGCTCGATAAAGCACGTGCAGAGGTCGCTCTTCACGTCGGGGTAGTTCTTCTTGATCCACTTGCTCATGAATGGATTAAAGCTGCTGCTGCCCATATACGGAGGATTCGCCACGGTGCAGGTAAAACGACGGGACAGCTTCTCGCAGATGGCGGCAGCGCTTTCGAGCTTAGTTTTGGCCGTAGCGGCAAAAAGGTCATCGGAACAACTCGCGGCGGCGGCCTTGAGCTCGTCGATCTCGTCCTCTGAGGGATTGAGCAGCGAACCGATCTCGCCCAAATGACTCAGCTCCTCGGCGAGCTTCTTGTTACCCGGCAGCTCGTCCTCCCCTAGCGGGATGCTCGAGAGCACGGCAACGTCGGCGCGAACGCCACGCCTAAAGAAGCGACGATCGTGCTCGCGGGCGCACATGGCAAGCGCCAGCTCCGCGATCTGTGCCGCGCGGGAATCGATTTCCATACCTGCAAGGTTTTTAGTAAGAATGAGCTCGGGAATCTCGCGCTCACGATAGCCACGCTCCTCGTACATATGGAAGAGCAGCTCAAACGCATAGACCAAAATATGGCCCGAGCCGCATGCGGGGTCGCAGATGGTTATCTCCTCGGGGCTCGAAATGCGGATGAAGTCCTCGTGCTCAGTATCAGGCTCGATGTAATACTCCATGCGCTCGCGCAGCGAACTCCCCGGGTTGTTGAGCATCCACAGACGGCCGAGCGAGTTCTGGACCATATAGCGCACGATCCACTCGGGGGTGAAGAGCTGCGTGGCGGGCGCGATGTCCGCCGCCGCTGCTTTGCGTTTTGCCTTGAAGAACTCGTCTTTGACGTCAGCGTTGTAGTACTGATACATCCAGCCCAGAACGGTCACGCCCTCGCGCCAGTCCTCGTCAGCGAGGACGGCATTGAGTTTGCCCACCACGCCGTCGGACATCATGAGGCCCTGGGGCAACAGCAGCTCCATGGCACCGCCCACGCGTTCAAAGACGCCCGGCAGGCAATCGGCAAGCTCCTCGCACTGAGCCATAAACAGGTAGCGCCACAGCGGTTCATCCAAGCCCGCCATCTTGAGCTCGGCTATGCGATCGGTATCGGCCGTCGCTATCTCCACGTCCAGTGCATTCTCCACGGCCTCGCTGCCATGGCTGCCGTCCGCACGACTCAGCATGCGCATACGGCTGGGGAGCCATCCGCGTGCATCCATAAAGCGAATGGCCACGATGCGGTTGAACCAGGTGTAGGCCGCTCGGTTGCGCAGCGCCTCGTGACCCACCTCTGTCTGTATGCGCAGCAGCTCGTCACGCTGCTCAACCTCAGCAGGACTTAGGGGCAGGCCGTTGACGGTCTCGGACCCAACGGGCGAAGGTGCAGGTTCGGTGATGCCGTAGCGCACCATCTGTGCCTCCACGCCTTTGATGAGCTCTGTACGGGCCCAGGTGCAGAAGCTCTTAAGAGCAGAATCGTTCATGGTTGATGAGCCTTTCTAAACGCCATAAACCACCGGTGCTCGCTTTGGCACCGGTGGCTCCGCGAGTTAGTTGATACGAATCTCGTCGTTTGCAGCGAGCTCCTGCATAAGGCGGGAGCGCAGGTCGTCCACGTAGCGCTCCACGTCCTCTGCGGACAAGAGGCGACTCGGCTTGGCCAAATCGGCGCGGCGCACGGTCTTGATCTTGCGCTGGGGCTTAGACGCGGGCACGGGCGCAGACGATGCGGCGCCCTTGTTGGAGATCTTCTTGACCACCTCACCCGTACTCGTGACCTCGGTGGTGCGGCGCTCGTTGTCCATTCGCATACGGGCCTCATCCACGGCGTCGTATATCTTGTTGGTTGCAGCAACGATCCAGTTTTCCCAGTTTGCCGCGAGGGCGTTAAGCTCGTTGAGGCTCTGGACGCCATGGGCGCGGTTCTTGAACGACTCATACCTGGTGTTGGCGTCCGCGATGGCATCCTTGGCCTGCTTGACAAAACCTTCTTGGCTCTCGGCCTGCTTCCGCAAATCCTGCAGGTCGTTTTCGATACGACACAAGAACTCGTTGCGGCGAATGCCCAGGTGCTTTTTGATGTCTTCCTTGACGGGTGCCATCAACGGCTGGAGGTCTTTAATGCGGCCGTAGGGCTTTGGGTCTTTGAGGATCTCGCGCACCTTTGCCACGTTCTCCACCGCGTTGGGAATGTCATCGGAGGCATACTCGATGCCCTCGGTGCGGCTCAAGAAATCCTTGGCGTGGTCAAACGCTGTTCGTTGGTTGGACTCGAAGAACTCAACCACCTTGTCAAAGTCTTCCTTGGCATCGAGCAGGCGGTCCTCGTGCTTGGTGAACGTGGTCAAGAACGCCTCGGAATCGCTCTGGTCCTTAAGAACGTCGACCACCTCCGAGCGCATCTTCTCGCACTCGTCCTCACCGGGATACGGGTAGGCCGGCTTGATACCCGTGTAGTAGTCGCGTGCCATGGCGACGCACACCTCACGCAAGCCCTCAAGGCGCTCCTTGAGCTCGGCCACGAGCTTATCCTCGTTGGAGGGCACGGTCTTGAGATCAAACAGGTCACGCATAAGCTCGCCCGTGGCGCGCAGCAACCGGTCGCTCATGCGCACGCGCAAACGCACCTGGGCCTTATCGGCATCCTTACGCAGGAGCGACACCATGCGGCTGTCGTTAGCTTGAACCGTCTGACCGCCAAACAGCACCTGCGCGCGCTGCTCCACTACAAGCTGCGCCACCACATTTGCGATGTCAACCTCGCGCCAGCCATAGGGCTTTTGCTGGTACCTGCGCTGGATATCGCCCATAGCGGTATCCAGGTGGCGCTGGTGCTGAACTTTGAGGTAGTCCTCGACCTCCTTGAGCGCACGCGTGTTGCCCGCGTCCATGCCAGCGAGCCCCGCTTGAACGTTGCCCGCCAGAGTGGAGCGGATATCGGAATCGCTCGTGACCGGCGCGCCGATATAGTCGGCCTTTTCAAAGACCACATCGCACAGCTGCGCCAGCACTTGCTCAAAGACCTGAGCGGGTTTGGCCGCGCGGACCTCAATTATGCGGCCGTTGACCGCGCAACGTGCATGGAGTACGGCCTCGCTCAAAAGGACATCGGCCTCTTTCTCGTTATAGGCTGCCTCGCGCATCTTGGACTCGACGATCTGGCGCGTACTCGGCTGAAGCTCCTGGAGATTTCGCGTCTTGGCGTACTTGCGGATCTTGGCGGCGTTGACGAGCGTCTCCCAATAATCCGCCTCGTCGCTCAAAGCCACGATGGCTTTGCCCGAAGAAGCCAAGGCCAGCTCGGTATCGTCCGCACGGCCCAGATCGCTCGCCATAGTCGCCACGCAAAGCTCCATGCCGCCCATGCTGGCACCGTGGATTGAGCCGTCCACATAGCGGTCAAACGGAAAGTCGTTGGCCCCGCGGTTGAGTTTACGCGCGGTGTAGATGCTGTCGAACAGGCGCTTTTTGATAGACTCGATCACCTGCGCGTTATCGACCGGAGTGCGTGCGATCTCCTGCGCTATCTCCTGCTCCTCGTCGGTGAGGAAGCTATAGGCATCGCCCTGGCGTGCCACGTAGTTCTCGCGCTCCAGGCGGGCAAGGGACTCCTTGACGCGGTCCTTGAGGGCGCGCATGTCCACGTCGAGGCCGTCGATCATGAAGATGGAGATGTTCTCGACCGTGGCCTTAACGTAGCCGATGTAACGAATCAGGTACAGGAGCTTGAGCGCCTGAACGTCGTAGGGTTCAAGGCCCTTTGCGTCCTCGGCCGCACGGACCGCGCGGTCGACCACCTGGTTGATGCCGTGCTCAAGGTCTTTGGAGATAGTGTCGAAGAAGCACCAGAACGGCACGAGTGCACCGGTCTGGTCATACTGGATGGCCTGAGCGCTCTCCTGGAACGCGCTCAGCATGGAGCGCTCGCCCGTTGACATGTGCTTGGCCTTGACACCGTGCTTGCGCACCTCGGTCATCACGTCGGGCAGGAGCTTAAACTGGTAGCCCACAAACGGGTAGCTGGCCACAAAATCCTTGGAGTTGGCGTAGCCGGCAAGGTCGGAGCGCGAGCCGCCCTCAAAGGTAAAGTTGTTTTTAAGCACGGCGGCGTCTTGCTCGTAGACCTGTGCAAGCATATCGGCCGCCGGCGCGGTCTTCTCGAGCACACGGCGCTGGATGACCTCGTCCACGCTGGAGCTGGAGAGCGAAAGGCGGGTATTGAAGCGGCCCTGGATCTTTGAAAAGTCGTTGCCCACGGGCAGGCTCAGGTTGTCGATGGCCTCCTGGCTCGTAACCATCACCCACACGCGGCCACCGCAGGCGGCACCCAGCTCCTCGACGATGGTCTGAAGGCTCAGCATAAGGCTTGGGTCCTTGTCGTTTGTAATAAACTGACCCACCTCGTCGACCATAAAGAGCAAACGGAAGTTGCCGCCGTGGGCCGCTGCCTGAGCGTCTACGTAGTCCTTGACCTTTTTGGCAAAGACATCGGGGGCCAAAACCTCGTCCTCAGAACCCTCGAGCCAGTTCCATGCGGCCTTTTCGCTCATGCCGAGCACGCTCTGCAGCACCTCGACCACGTCGTCCTCAAAGTAGCTGTAGGTGTCGCGGGTCTGGAGCCAGGACTCGCCGTTCACGCGCTCAAAGGCCTCGCGGAACTCCTGGGTCTTGCCCAGGGAATCGATGTAGTCCTCGAGCTTTGCAAGCTTGAGGTCCTCGCCGTAGAAGCCGCGCGCCTCGTAGAACATGCGCTCAAAGCCGCGAAGCAGCGCCGTGGGAGCCGTATCGCCCTGCTTCCACTGGCCCGCCTTGCTATCGATGTTAAAGAGGATGGCCTGCGTGGGCACCGAGCAGGCGCGCTCCATGGCAGCCGCGACCATGGGGTCGACGATCTTGCCGTCAAAGTAGCGGATGGCGCTCTTACCGCCGATCTGGCGATTCTCGAGCAGGTAGCTCAGCATCTTGAGGAAGTGCGATTTACCGGAACCGAAGAAACCACTGATCCACACGCCGATCTTGTCGGTGCGCGCGTCGATGGCATCGCCGTAGGCCTTGAAGAACGTGGCAAGGTGCCTCTGCAACTCGCGCGTCACCACGTACTCGTCAAGCTCTTGGCGGATGGACCCATCTTTTGAATCCTGGACCTTGACCACGCCGTTGATGGAGCGGTTAATGTCTTTTGCAAAGAGGTCGCGAATGATCGTGTTGTCCATGGGTGCTCCTTTGGGTTTGGGAACGTTATGGCAAAGGGTTGTTACCGGCAGCAGGGACTTGCCTGCGGGGAGCCGTGCTTACGAGATATCGATGGCGCGGTAGTAGTTGTCGGCCGGCAGACGGTTAAAGAGCTGGAAAGAAGAGCCGTTGAAACTGCCCGGATAGGCGGCGACCACAGGCACCTCATCAAAATCCGCAAGCATGCAGTGGAGAAGCGTGTGCATGCGAAAGAACGGGAAGACCTCACCTGCACCGGTGAGGAGAATGACGTCCCCAGGCGCGTGCGGCTCGGTCTGCTCAAGGATGTACGCGGCGACTTTCTCGGGCGAGGCGAACTTGGCCACGTCCTCGAGCACGCGCTGGGTACCGTGGCGCTCCTCTTGGCGCGGGATAGCCTTGAGGACACGGCGCTTTTCGAGAATTGCCAGCACGGCGTCGTAAAGGTTCACGACCTTGAGCGTGCACGGAAGCTTGTCGGCCTCGGCATCGCATGAAAGGGTGTCAAATAATGCACGCGCCTCAAACTCCAGCGCGGGGTCATAGCAAAAAGTGTGGAAGCCGATCTCATTGCCTATGCCCTTGTTGGCCAAAAAGTCCTCGCTGCACAGGCACTCGCGCAGAAGCTGCGCACGGCGCTCAAATTCCTGACAGGCGCGCTCGGAGCGGGCATGCGCCGCCACGACGCTCTTGCGGGAATGGATGCCGATATTGGTGGTGAGATCAGTCGCCGGGGTGATAACAGGGTCGACGGCGTTTTTGACGGGAGCCACGCTACATCACCGCCCTGCCGGTAAGGGCCGCGATAAGCGACTGCTCGCCCAGCTGAACCAAGGCTCGCTCGACATCGGAATCGAGGAAGAGTGGTGACAGGCGCTCGGACTCCGGGCCCAGGCCCTCGCCGATAAGGCCAGCATGGCGGAGCGTCTGGCGGAGCGAGCCCTTAATGCGCTTGACCGTAGCCTCAGTCCAGCGGGCCGCGTCCGGATACTCCGTGGTAAAGCGTGTCATAAAGGCGTTGAGGTCAACCGCCGTAAAGGCATAATCGAAGTTTTGTAGACGCTCCCCTACCTCGACGAGCACGAGCTCGCGCACGATATCGTAGCGGCAGATCATGCTGTAGAAGATGGCCTGGTCCGCCTGCGTGGGAGTGCCGGATGCCATGAGCCTGGTTAGGGATGACGCAGCCTCGACGGCGGTTTTGGGGTCGATGCCGCGCGCGGCGCATACGGCGTCCGTGGGCATCATGGCGTCAAGGCGGCGAAGGCACACGGTTGCGCGGTTGGCGACCATGCGCTCCGTGGGATATTGAAAGAGGTTCTCGCTCTTTACGCGTACAATGACCTGCTCGTCGCTTGCGCCCCGCATACGAAGGGCAGCGACGATGCGCATCTCATGCGGGAGGAATTGCTCGCGGGTGAGCACCCCCCCCCCGAACGCTTTTTGTGGTTATATCCACAGTACACGCTCCAAGGGTGTCAAAGGCTGTCACAAGTGCGCCGCAACCCGGCAGGCAGGCGCGGCGCACATGACAATAATCATACCTGTTGGTAAAAAAGTTACCACGCCCAGAGTGTCAAATGTTGAGCAACAAAATTTAATCCGGTTAACGGTCATTTTCGCAGCTTAGAAACTTTAACGAGGTCGCCCCAAATCACACTTGCCAGACAACCGCGCTTACGAATGCAGGCACGCACACGCCCAACGCCACCCTCCGCTACACTCAACATAGAGTTATACATATGATTCTATGTAAGGAGTTTCATATGCCTGTCGTAAAGCCTATTTCTGATCAGACGCGCGCGCTAACTACCATTCAGGAACGCGAAGATCACATTCAACGTACCATCGCTCATGGTTACGATGACCTCACCAACGGCCGCGTGCGCCCTTGGAAACAGGCAAAGGCAGAGGCAGATCGGATGCGAGCCTCCAGATAAACCCTCCCCCCATGTAACAACCCTGTAAATCATAGCGGCACACTCGGGTTTTACCGTGATGCGGTCGCGCCTGGCGCTCCACTGTGCTAAAGTATCCCGAACGTTCAAACGACTACGAGGGGGAACTAGAAGATGGCACGTGTGCACAACTTCTCAGCTGGCCCGGCCGCGCTGCCCACAAGCGTGCTCGCCGAGATCGCCGACGAGATGATGGACTACCGCGGTTGCGGCATGTCCGTGCTCGAGATGAGCCATCGATCTAGCATGTACCAGCAGATCATCGACGACGCCGAGGCAACCCTGCGTCGCCTGCTGAGCATCCCCGACAACTACCGCGTCCTGTTTTTGCAGGGCGGCGCCACGCTGCAGTTTGCGGGTATCCCCATGAACCTCATGCGCCGCGGGCGCGCCGGCTACATCGTGACCGGCAACTTTGCCAACAAGGCGTACAAGGAGGCCGCCAAGTACGGCGAGGCCGTGCTGCTCGCGAGCTCCGAGGGCACCAATTTCGACCGCATACCCACCATGGCCGACATCAACGCGCGCATTGCCGCCGAGGCCGCAGGCGACGGGCTCGACTACGTCTACATCTGCCAGAACAACACCATCTTTGGCACCATGTACCACGAGCTGCCCGCTTGCGGCGACGTGCCGCTGGTCGCCGATGTCTCGAGCTGTTTTCTGTCGCAGCCGCTCGACGTCGAGCGCTACGGCCTCATCTACGCCGGCGCGCAGAAAAACGCCGGCGCCGCGGGCGTGACCGTGGTCATCGTGCGCGACGACCTCATCGCAGATGGCCCCGCCTTTGCGCAGACGCCGCAGTACATGGACCTCAAGACCCAGGCCGCCAAGGGCTCCATGCTCAACACGCCCAACACCTTTGGTATCTACGTATGCGGCAAGGTGTTCCGTTGGGTTGAGAAAACCGGCGGACTTGCCGCCATGGCTGAGCGCAACTGGGCCAAGGCCAATCTGCTCTATGACCTGCTCGAGCACAGCGAGCTGTTCCATAGCACTACGCGGGCCGACAGCCGCTCCATCGCCAACGTCACCTTCCGCACCGGCGACGCCGAACTCGACGCGGCCTTTGTCGCAGGCGCGGCCGGGCACCAGATTCAAAACGTCAAGGGCCATCGTCTGGTGGGCGGTATGCGCGCCAGCGTCTACAACGCCGTAACCATGGAAGACGTGCAGGCACTGGCCTCGTACATGAAGGACTTCGAAGCGCAGCATAGTTTGAGCCCGCGATCTAACTAGCCCGCAGCACGCGGGCCGACCAGCCATCTCAAACCACCCTGTTTAGATCAAAACCTGCTAAGGAGTTTTTCCATGCGTAAGATTAAGACCATCGACGATATCACCAAGGACGGCAAAGTCGAGTTTGGCGAGGGCTACGAATTTGTGAGCACCGCCGAAGAGGCCGACGCGATCCTGATGCGCTCGACCGACCTGCACGGCTACGAGCTGCCCGAGGGCATCCGCGCCATCGCCCGCTGCGGTGCCGGCGTCAACAACATCCCCGTCGAGGAGTACGCCAAGAAGGGCGTCGTCGTCTTTAACTCCCCCGGCGCCAACAGCAACGCCGTCAAGGAGCTCGTCCTAGGCATGCTGGTGCTCTCGAGCCGCGGCGTGGTGCAATCGATGAACTGGGTGCGCGACAACGCCGACGACCCCGAGATCCAGGTCGATGCCGAGAAAGCCAAGAAGGCCTTTGTGGGCCGCGAGCTCAAGGGCAAGCGCATCGGCGTCATCG
>OLRV01001245.1_pt1 | contig 22272 bp, 24 predicted proteins | sample 1672421 | NCBI WGS metagenome assembly OLRV01 (sample SAMEA3136684, study PRJEB25190) | human gut metagenome | biome: human gut; feature: human-associated habitat; material: faeces | place: Austria | collected 2013
TTTACCCATCTAACTCCGCTGTTTTCATCTTCTTTTATTTTTAAGTCTTCATTTTCGTCCACTTCTAATAGATATGTCAAATTTAAATGTACATGTGAAGATACATATTTTCCTCTTTTTACATGACCATCAACACATATAATTTCTAAAGAAAAAATATTATTATCAAGTATTTTCACATTTTTAATTCCTGTTTCTTCTTTTAATTCACGTATTGCAGTTTGTAATAAATCTGATTCGCCATCAGCATGTCCACCTGTCCATGACCATGATTTGTAAATATTGTGATATATCATTAACACTTTTGTTCTTTCTTTATTTACTACCCATGATGATGCCGTAAAATGTCCAAACTCATTGTTTCTAGTTAATACATCATCAAAAGTATTTATGTATTTTAACATAGTTTCTTTATCTTTTGCTTCTTGCTCATTATATGGTTCATATTTTTCTATTTGTTCTTTTAAGTTCATTTAATTACTCCTTGTTATTTTCTTTATACCATTTTGCAAATACTTCCATTGAACTAACTGATTTATATTTTTTTCTGTTGTTTCTTTCGCTCTCCGTCATTTCTGCTAATGTTTTATCATATCCAGCTGGTTTGTATATATACCATAGATCTGACCATTTTTCTAATGAATCTTTTCCTAAGATTTTTTCTGCTAAAACTCCTTCATGACTTCCCATAAATTGCTGAAGTTCTTTTCCATCATAATATGATAAACATTCAGTAAATCTACATGCTCTATTTTCTTTGCCTTCCATCAATTTCAATATTCCTTCTATTCCTATTGTGTCTAATGCAAAATTCACAAATGCTCTTGGAAATCCATTTAGCTCGTCTATCCAAAATCCACTGTCTAATGATATACATGGCTTGTTTACCAATTTGTATGCTTCCATAACTTTATATTTTGATATGTATTTTATATCATCACTTCTTGGTTCTTCTAAATCATATTCAAATACTTTAAAGTCTATTTCTTGTAATTGCTTTTTCGCTGTTGCTATTTTTCCTTTATTGTGTGTTACAAATATTATTTCATTCATTTAAAGTTCCTCCTTAAAAATATAATAAAAATACTATAATTACTTAATTTCTCTTTCTAAAAATTCTATAAATGTTGGAACAGTACTTGTTAAATATTTATAATCTTTAATTACAAAATATGCTTCTTCTTCTGTTCCAAATGAATATGTTCCTCGTTCTTCAAAACTATTAATCTTGGATTTTGAAAATTTAATTCTTTATTTCTTTTCCTTGCTCTATCGCTTCAGTATATCTTCCTAACTCCATTAATGTTAAACATATAGCAATGTTTAGTTCTCATGTATGGTCTTGTCTCTATTAGCCCCCAAAATATTCCTAATATAATGTATCATAACTTTTTTAATTTTACAATGAAATCTCAAATAAAAACTCTCAAAAAAACAAAACCCTGCATACATGCAGAGCTTTGTTTATTGTATTTCTCACTTTTTCAGAAGAGAAACTGTTTCTTTTTCTGTTCTTTCGGTAATTCTACAAATTCCGGAAACAACATAGTTCTTTTTCCATGTTTCATAGCATAAATCTCGGCTAAGAAATTAATCATATATTCAAGATTACGATGTTCTTCATAAAGAGCTTCATTTTTCTTTCTTTCTTCAGTGGTCATGCTATTCCACATTTCAGCAATTTCATTTGCCTTAGTACCAAATTTCTGTACTTCCTCTTCAAGCTGTTTATCAGAAAAATCTTTATACTGATCAAAATTAATGATGAATTCAAGATTTCTAAAGAATTCCACTTCATGTGTTTCTTCAAATCTTATGAAATCAAACCGGTTTGAATCAGTAACAATAGTTACTCCTGTAAAAACCTTTTCAAAGATTGTCGCAGGAATTGGCACATCAGTTTCATTTGCCAGATACATGATATCCTGCATTTGAACATAGACTGCCTCTTTTCCATTTTCAGTGTGAAATAATTTCATTTTGAATCCTCCTAAAAACATTTGTTTTTTACTTTAGCTGTCTCAAACCATCCTGAAAACCAGGACATAAATAAATAACCAGATGTATTTTACCATATTTTTCAATATTTTACAATACTTTTATCTTTATTTCCACCTTTTCCTTTTCCAAGTTCTCTTCCACATTTTTAAATTAAATCTTCCTCATTAATTAACGGAATAATATCTATTCCTGGTTCCTCATACGGATGAACTTCTCTTAATTTTTTCAATACTCTTTTAACTATATCTATATCACATACTGCTTCTAATTTTTCTTCTTCTACAACCTCTAATTTATTCTTTTCTCCAATGTATGGATTTGCTCTACCAGAAGGTATAAAAGTTCCAATGCATTTAGTACTCATCGTGCAATATGTATAATTTCCTATAATCCCTGCTCCTTCACTGCATATAGCATTTCTAACTTCTTCAACATTCTCAACAGGGACAGTTACAATAATTTTTACCTTTTTAACATCAATATTCATATTTTTTATACCTCTACTTTCTCATCAAATAATTTAACAAGATGAATTATTTTAGCTGTAGCACTGAGCAGCACTCCACATTACTTGTGAAAGGGAACATATCAACCGGTACAATTGTTTTAATATCATACTGTTCCTCAAACATTGCCAAGTCTCTAATTAAAGTAGCTGGATTACAGCTAATATAAACTATTTTCTTAGGCTTAATTTTCAAAATATTATTAATACTGTTTTTATCTAATCCTTTTCTTGGTGGATCAAACATAACTACATCTGCTGTAATTCCTTTATTATTAATCAAATCATCTAAAACTATTTCTACATCTCCAGCATAAAATTCTGTATTTTCTACATTATTATTTTTTGCATTTTCCTTTGCAGCTTCCACCGCTTCTTTCACAATTTCAATTCCATATACCTTTTTAGCATATTTTGACATAAATAACGTAATTGTTCCTATACCACAGTATAAATCAAATACTGTATCTTGTTTTGAAATTTGTGCCATTTCTACACCTAAATTATATAATTTCTCTGCTTGTACAGGATTAACTTGATAAAATGATAATGGCGAAATTTTAAATTTATATTCTCCTAGAATATCCTCAATATAGCCATCTCCATATAAATTAATATTTTCTTGTCCTAATATTACATTCGTGTTTTTCATATTAATATTTTTAATAATTGATTTTATTTCAGGAAATTTCTCTTTTAATTCCTCTACTAACACATTTTCTTTTGGAATTTCTTTTCCATTTATAACTAATATACACATTACTTGATTTGTTTTTATTCCAACTTTAATTACAATATGTCTGAATAATCCCTTACCAGTTTTTTCATTATAAATACTAATTTGATTTTCTTTTATAAATTGCAATACAAATTTAGCGATTTCTTCTGACTTTTGATTTTGTATTAAACATTTCTCAATTGGTATAACTTCATGTGTTCTTTCCGCAAATACTCCAATTACAGGCTCTCCATCTTTATTGATTCCAATTGGATATTGTGCTTTATTTCTATAATGAATTGGATTTTCCATGCCTATTGTTGATTGTACTTCTATTTTATTTTTTAAAGTCTTATTTACTAAGCTCTGAACTGCATTTTGTTTCATTTTTAATGTCTCTTCATATTTTATATGTCTCAAATTGCATCCACCACATCTTTTATATGTTGCACAATCTGCATCTTGCCTTGCCTCTGATTTTTCTAGTATCTCTAAAATTTTTCCAAATGCATGTGAACTTAATACTTTTACTATTAGTATTTTTACTTTTTCTCCTTTTATTGCCCCTGGAATGAATATTATAAATCCATCTATTTTCTTCTGGATAAACTCTATCTAATCCACATCCAACTACAGCTATGGTTTTTGCTTTTCCTTTTAAGCATCCTATATGAGAATATGCATCAATTCCCTTTGCTAGTCCACTTACTATATTAATATTGTTGTTAGACAAATTATATGCAAATTTTATTGCTGTATTTCTGCCATAAGCTGTGCAATCTCTGCATCCCACAATTGAGATGCTTTTTTTGTTAAGTATTTCTTTGTTTCCTTTTATGTATAAAAAAACGGGTGGATCATAAATTTGCTTTAAATTGCTTGGGTATTCTTTGCTATAAATGTTAATTAATTCTATTTTGTTTTTCTGCATATATTCTAAATACTTGTCTAAGTCTTTTTTGTATTTAGGGTCACAAATTTTTTTAACAGTTTTATCGCTTATTCCCTGAGCTATGAGTTCTTCTTCTTTTTTATTCCATAGTTTTTGTGGAGTATTAAATTTTTGTAATAAATCTAATTGCAATTTTGGAGTTAAATTTTCTATTCTAGAAAACCATATCCAATACTTAATTTCTTCCATTGATTCTCCTTTTTAAGAATCCCCCTCTGTATAAATAGCCCTTATACTAATTTTGAAGTTTTGTAGCTTTTACAATGTTGTTCATAAGCATTGCAATTGTCATTGGTCCTACTCCTCCTGGAACAGGTGTAATGTATGATGCTACTTTTGAAACTTCTTCAAAGTCAACATCTCCGCATAATTTGCCATCTTCTCCTCTGTTAATTCCAACATCAACTACTACTGCCCCATCTTTTACCATATCTTTTGTTACAAATTTACTCTTTCCTATTGCAACAACTAATATATCTGCCATTTTTGTAATTTCTGCTAAATTTTTTGTTCTTGAGTGGCAAACTGTTACTGTTGCATTTTTGTTTAATAAACATTGTAGCATTGGCTTTCCAACAATATTGCTTCTTCCAATTATAACTGCATTTTTGCCTTCTATTTCTATATTGTAATCTTCTAATATTTTAATTACTCCATAAGGTGTACATGAAATAAATGCATCCTGTCCTAAACATAACTTTCCTACATTCATTGGGTTAAATCCATCAACATCCTTTATTGGATCTATAGCTTTAAAAGCTTCATTTATATCTAAATTTTTTGGTATAGGACTTTGAAGTAAAATGCCGTTTATAGTTTTGTCGTTGTTTAATTTATCTATTAAATTTAAGAGCTCGTCCATTGTTGTTTCTTCATTTAATAAATACTCTTCATATTCTATTCCAATTTCGTTACATGCTATACTTTTATTTTTTACATATATTTTTGAAGCAGAATCATCTCCAACCATAATTACTGCAAGTTTTGGTGATATTCCTTCTCCTTTTAATTTGCTTACTTCTTCTTTTAAATTTTGTCTTATTTTTCTAGCTACTTCTTTTCCATCTAAAACAACTGCCATACTGTAACCTCACTTTGTTTTTTTATTATTCTATATTAAAATGCTTCTTTTTACAATATATTATATAAAAAAAACAAAAGGAGAACGCCTCCCTTTGTTTTTTATTTATTTAATTAGCAATTTTTTCTTCTGCAACATACAAACATTATTGCTTCAATAGCTAATAAGATTATAAGTGTTACTAAAAATAGAATCACTGCACCTAAGCCTAATAATGATATTAAATCTGTTAAAGTTCCTACAATTAGTCCAATTACAAAAGCTATAAAAATTACTAATATAAATATTGCTATATCCATACAGCATCTTCTTTTTTTGTCTTTTTTAAAGCATATATCTACTTGTGGTTCCATAATATAAAGCACCCCCTACTCATATTAGGATTACTATATAATATGTCGATATGTGTAGTTTTGTGACAGGAATGGGGAAAAAGGGGTCTGACCCCTTTTTCCCCACATTTTAGTTTATTTGTCTTGTTTGTTTTATCATTAAATCTCCAAACACTGCATAGCCTGTTGTTGGGTCATTTACTAATACATGTGTTACTGCTCCGCACAAATTTTCCGTTTTGTATTATTGGTGCTCCACTCATTCCGTTGTATTATTCCACCTGTTAAATTTAATAATTCTTGGTCTGTTACTTTTATTAGCATACTTTTATTATTTGAATTATTGTTTTTATATATTTTTGTAATTTCTATATTATATTCTTTTCTTTCTCCGCCTTCTATTGCTAAAAGAATTTTTGCTTCTCCTTGCTTTATTTCGTTTCTTTTTGCCACTTGTAATTCTTCTAAATTGTCTAAATTAAATTGAGATGTATTTGTTACTTTTCCATATATTCCGAATTCTGTATTTTGCCCTACTGTTCCTATTGTTTGGCTGTTTATTATACTTCCTCTTATTTCTCCTGGTACACCCTCTTTTCCTTTTACTATTGATGACATTCTTGTTGTAACTACTTCTCCGCTTGATATCTTAATTAATTTTTCTGTATCTATATCTACTATTCCATGTCCTAGTGCTGCAAAGTTTTGGCTTGATGGTTCGTAATATGTTATTGTTCCTATTCCTGCTGCTCCATCTCTTACCCATAATCCTATTTTGTATTTGTTGTCTTCTGCTCTTATTGCTTCCATATTTGCCGTATATTCTATTCCTTCTCGCACATATTTTATTCGTAAATCTTGTCCGTTTGAATCATTTACTGTTTCTATTAAATCAGATGTACAAGTTATTTCTTTTTGATTTATTTCTACTATTATATCTCCTTCTTCTATTCCTGTATTTGCATACGGTTTTTGACCATTTATTTCGCTTTTTCCAACTACTAGTACCCCGACTTGTGTATAGTTTTAGTCCTACTAAATTTCCAAGTGGTATTACTGTTGTTTCTGGAATTGTATTTATTTCTAAGTCTTTTATATCAAATAAATTAAATAGGCTTATTGTTGCTGTTTTTTTAGATAATACATTTTTATTATCTATTGTACTAGAAGTTTGCACTGTTTTTTCTTCTTTTTCTTTTAAATACAGTCCAAATGTTGTTCCTAAATTTAATTCTTCTCCTTGAAATATAATTACACTATTGGGTATTGCAGTTATATTTGTTGTGTATGCAAGGATTATTAATAGTAAAAAAATTAGTATCGCTCTTTTTATTTTTTTCATAAAAAAATGGTCACCCTCTTTATTTTTAGAATAACCATTTTTTAAAATTTTAATTCTTTTTTGAAATTAATTTGTTTTTAACTGATTTATTATTGCTCTTTCTACTAATTGATTTAAAGATATGTTATTTCTTTTTGCAACTATTGCAGCTTCTCTATGTAATTCTGGTTTTATTCTTACGTTAAAAGAACCTTTATATTGCTTTTCTGGTTCTTCATTTCTTTTTTTACATAATTCTAAATAGCTATCTATTGCATTTTCAAAATCTTCTTTTAGTTCTTTTACAGAGTTTCCCTCAAAAAGAATAGTGTCTTTTTTTAATCCTTCTACTTTCCCACAGAAGCATTTATCTTCGTCACTGTATTTTATTTCTGCCCAATATTCCTTGTATTTCATGATATTATCCATTGCTTTTCTCCTCCAATTCTTGTATTATTTTTAAAACACTTTCTATAACATACTGTTTTATTATACTCCTATATTTTTATTTTTGCAACTATTGATAGTTGCTTTTGCCGTTTTTAAATACCTCCTTAATGTAAGCATGATTAATAAACATATTTAAATGCCGGTTTTTATTTTTTGTTTAATTTTGTTTTTTGGATTTTTTAAAAATTAATTCTTTTTTTGAAATAAATCTGCTTTGGCAATTTGATTTATTGCCAGAATATATATTATTTTTGTATCATATTTGTGTTTAGAATTCAAGATAAATCTTTCGTGGGATTATTTGTTTTTTCGACAAAAAATGAGTGGACAGAAATTCTGTCCACTCGGGTTCTAAAGTTAGTAATTTATTTGTATATTTAATCCTAATTGATTTTCATCATTTAACTTGCTCAAATCAAGGTATCCTTTTTCTCCCTCTATAACTAATATTCCTCGGTTTTTTGCTTGTTCAACAGTGTACGTACTATCTCCTATTGTTATTGATGTAATTTCGTTTACATATTGTATTTCCACTTTATTGTTATACGCTGTGTATTTATCTGGTATTTCCAATTCTTTTGTAATTATTTTGGCAATATCATCAAAAGCGTTCAATAAATCTGTTTGATTCTTTGCATTTATAAATTTATCTGTAGGTTCTGTTACGAAAACTTTTTGTAATCCTTCAAAATTAGCATTTTTTTCATCTTTTCCATCCTCATCTGCATCTGCTTGCGCATTTGTAAACCCTATTGCATATATAGTTACACCTTTTCCTTTAATAGTGCTAATTTCAGATTCTACTCCATTCCAGGTTATTTTTGCTATATTATCGGTTCCAAATATTGTTGTGCCTCGCTCATTATATGTATAGCCTGGAAATCCCGGTCCTAAAGGATATGTAGGATCTCCATCACTGAAAAATACTAATATATTATTTTTTCCATCTACAATTTTATCATTTGTTTTTTCTAGTGCGCTTTTATAATTTGTACCTGCCCAAATCGTCCAAAAAGCATCATCATTTACAGTCCAGTTATCATACGCTATTCCGTTAAATTTTATTTGGTTTACTGGAATTCCTTCATCTTGCAAATCTTTTACAAATTTCTTTACTTTTTCTTTAAATGCTTTTCCTGTTTCCCCTCTTAAATAAGTTCTCATACTAGAAGATGTATCAACTACTAATATTACATTTTTTTGTTTTACTTCTGTTTTAGCTACTTTTATAGTCTTTTTAACTGTTGTGGTTGCTGTCCCTCTATCCAATTCTATGTCTTTATTTGTAAAAGAATATATTGCAGCTGTATTTTTAATATCCTTTCCTAAGGTTCCTTTTGGTATAGCTTTATATGTAATTGTAATTGTTTCTCCTGCATATATATATATTCCAACATTGTCTTTTGAACTGATGCCTGACAAATTATTATTATTATCGTTCCAATCAACAATTTCTATTTTGTTAGATCCTCTATTTTTTGTGCTACTTACTTTTATATCTGATTCCTCTCTATTTAATTCATCTGTATTCCAATAGTCTAAAAATGTTATAGTGTCATCTACTATTCCGTTATTTGTTATTTCTATAGTATATTCAATCTCATCTCCATATTCAACTGAAGTAGGCTTGGCTGTCTTTTTTACTGTTACGTTTGGTTTATATGTTCCTGGCTCATCTAATTGCATATATCTTTCTCTTGCTAATGCATTATAGTATGAGTCTGACCAATTTTTATATAGAAGATTACCTTTCCATCTTCCATTATTTTTATATGTTGACCTATTTACTAAGCAGTAATAACATTCTAGTTCTGAATTAGTACTGTTAGCATGTGGGTAATAATATTTTGTTGACGTTGTTCCATTATCTGATTTTTCATAACTTTTTGCTACATAATCTATACTTCTATATCCTACATAGTCACTACCTGTTGCTTGTTCGCATTGTCTTTGATGATAATATTGGTCATCTTTTCCTGCGAAGTATAGTTCGTCTGGGTCTACAAATTCTTTGTTTAATGTACTTGTTGCTATTGCATAGTTATTGTAGTATTTTAAGCCTATTGGCATTCCTTGCATAAATGCAATTATAGATATGTTGCTTAATGCTTGTTCCCACTCATCATAGCTTAATTGTGGTAGTCTGTATTCATAGTTTGGGTTCATTCCTTGTGCTTGTGCTGTTGCTTGTGATAAATTTTTTTCTATTGTATTTATTATTATGTCTTTTTTGTGTTGTGCCAATACTGACTCTGCATACGCATCATCATTTTCTGGGTCTGGGTTGTTACTATCGCTAATCCTAAATATATATTGATCGCTACCTACATTATTGTATTGGCCATAATATTGTTGTTCTGCTGATGTTATGTTTTCTAAGCTGTTTATGCTGTTTCCTGTAGAAATTTGCATATCTCCAACTTTTATATTCCCTAAATTCTTTGTTACCCATTGTGTGAATACATAAGATTCTACACAATAATTTATTGCACTGTAATCTTCTTCTTGCTTTACAGTACCTAATGTTTTTCCTGGATTAGTAAATTCTACAAATGCACCACTTTGGTTTTCATAATAAAATTTATATCCTCCCCTTGGATTTAGTATTTGAAATACTTTTTGTACTGTCCATTCGTCTTCCCTATTATCATACATTGGAATTGATATTTTTCTAAATCTATTTGTTATTGAAAAGCCTGCATCTCCTTCGGGTAAAGCAGTTTGTAAATATACTTTATTATTATTTTTATCTACTGAAAAGTAGTTGCCTTCATTAGTTCCATCTTTGTTATCCCAATATAGTTTGTTATCGTATTGGTCATAAATGTATTGATATTCTTTTACACCTTCGTCTGTATATACTTGTTCTGTTAATGCTTCTGGCTTTATTGTAGCCCCTCTATATGTTATTCCACTTATACTACCACCATTTTTATTAACTCTTACTCCTGCATCATCATCACAAACTACTAAATATCCTTCTTTTGCTTGATATTCTCCATTTACTGTTCCATATACTCTAATGTAATTATCTAATGTGTAGTTTACTGTTACATCAATGCTTCCATTTGCACTTGCATATCTTGCTGAATATGGCGAGTATGGTTTTAGTATGTATTGGTATGATTTTCCATTAGACTTTATTGTTCCATCATCATTAAACTGTGTTAACCCATCTTTATCCGTGTCTTGATCTTTCATCAATGATGCTGAATATATGTAATATCCATCATACATTGTATATACTATTGCTGGTATGTATGCTTGTATTCTTCCTTTTCCTGCTCCACCTATTCCCATATTATTTGCCAAGCTTGTTGTAAAGGTGTTTATAGAGGCTAATACGTCTCTTCTTTTTGAATCTGCTAGATTAGATGATGCACTATTCCATTCTACAGTATTTATTTCTAGTGCTTGTATAGAATCCTTGGCTGCTGTTTGCAATTTTACTGTATAGTTTTTTTGCATTGTTATTGTATTTATTTGAAGTCCTATATAATATGATACAACTAATATTATAGGTATCATTATTATTATAAATATTACTGTCATGTTTTGTAGTTTCATTAGTCCACCTCTTTATTTGTTTTTTGTAATTAAAAGGTACATATTTTTAATGTCTCACATAAGGATAACATATGTTTTGCTGTTCCCCTTATGTGAGACATTAGAAATATGCATCTTTATGCATTTTATTTTCCATTACTTACAACCAAAGCAGAAGCACTTGCCCCTATTTGATATGTATCTGAACCAGTTACTTTATATACGAAGTTTCTTAATAATTGTGCCAATGTTGTATTTGTATTGTTTACTGTTACTATAACATTATCACCTTTTGATAGTGAATATGTTCCTTTGCCGTCGTTTTTAAAAGATTTTAATATTTCATCTGTAAATGTTGAATATCTAACATTTTCTCCTATCATATCTCCTGATGTTGTACTAGTTTTTTTACCTGGGTTTTCATCTAAGTGTTGTACTTCTAATTTTATATCATATGTATTTCCTGTTGCACCTAATGTTTGCACATAGGCATCATAGTCTTCCTGTGTGATTTTGCCTTTTGTTGCAGCCTTATTTACAAATTCCTGTGTTGCTTCTGTTACTGCTAATTGTGTTACATCTTCTTGATTGTTTGATACCGCCATTAATGGAAATACAAACATTAAAACTGCTGCTAAAAATATTGCAATAATTGTTATTAATGTGTCTGACATAATAAGAAACCTCCTATTTTATATTTTACATCCTTTTTATTGTTTTTTTGTATATGTTATATATATACTTGTTTGTCCTGATTGTACTGTAAGTTCTGAGCCATCGTCTTCTACTATATATTCGCCACCTTTTTTTACTTCGTCAAATGTTTCTAAAAATTGGCCTTTTAATGTGCTCGAATTTTTTTCTATCCAATCATTGACTCTTTTTTTTCTTTCTCTTTGTGATAGTCCTCCATCTGTTTCTGTGTTAAAATCACCTATTAAATTAGTGCCATCATACACACGAACTACCACTGATTCTTTATAGTATCTGTATAGTGATGATATTACAACATCTGCACCTACTATTCTTCCTTCTGCATCATCTGCATCCTTACTATATGTATAGTAATTTGTCTTGTCACTTGCAAATAGCATTATATCTGATGTTGCTTTTGCTTGAGATAGTAAGGCAAATGCTATTGTAAGTGCTATTACAAACACTAGAACAGCAGCCGCAATTTTTAAAGCATCTACCGCATTTTCCATATTATCTCTCCTTTTTAATCAAGTTGCTATTACTGAACTGTAATATAGTCTATTAATCCAGTAGACTCATTTATGTGCTGTGTTACGCTATAATTCTGATTAGTTTTAATTTCATTTCTTTTCTTGCTTATAGTGTTAACATCGTCAGTACCGAATATCTTAACTTTTTTACTATTTTCTGAATTAGCATTATGTGCAATTATAACTTCGCATAGAGTTCTTACTTGGCTTCCTTTTACAGAATCTCCGCAATATTTAAGAAATTGTGAGTTGAACTGTTGTACTTCTAGAGTTTTTCCTAACTCTTGTGTTTGATCTGTTGTTCCTGATGTAGATTTAAATATAAGTAAACCTAAACTTATTACTAGAATAGCAATTAATACTGAACCTGCTATTATTAAAGCTTTTGACGCGTTTTCCATAATTTACTCCTTAGTATTTTTGTATAATGAACAAAATAAATTTTGTTCATTATACTTATTTTATTATAATCCTAATGACTGTTGAATGTTATTAACTCCCTTTTGAGCTCCTTGTTCCATTGCGTTTGCAGTATCAGTAGCTTGGCCTGTTGTTCCTTTTGATGCATTAAACATTACAATTCCTAAGCTTATTAATAGAATTGATATTAGTATTGCACCTGCAATTATTAAAGCTTTTGATGCGTTTTCCATAAAATATTCCTCCTTTGAATTTTTAATATTTATCTTTTGATTTTTAGAAACTTGTCCTAAAAATATTGAAAACTAATTTATTTTTCTACTTGCTCAAATATAAGTTTACTAACTTTTCCTGTTGTTTTATGATATTCTATATTTGTGCATTTAAATAATATTACATTAAAGTTTTTTACAAAGTTTGTAATGTTGTTTTTGTATATTAGCTCCATTGGATATGTTTTTTCTATTGTTATCATCTTTAAGTCTATTTTTATGCTGTTTGTTCCATTATCTATGTAATATCCATTTTCGTCTTTTGAGACATTATTTCTTTCGTTTTGTTCTGTTACTTTGTTTATTAGTGTTGCTATTTCTGCTCCGTATATTTCTTTTCCTAAATAATTTTCGTATTGTTTATTGTATGATATAGCTTCATTTTGTTTTGATTGTGCTTCAAAAATATACCCTAGTACTATGAATATTATAATTAGTATTATTGCTGTTATTATTAAAAATGATTTTTTCAAATATACTTCCTCCCTAATTATAACTTTTTTTGCGATATTATGCAATATTTTTTTTGCTTTTTACAATGATTTTAAGTATTGTCTTCGAAGTGCGAATCGCCGAGGACGGCGACCCCTACATTACTCTATACTTTTAAGTTTGAGTTTAAAAGTCAATAGTAATTTTATTTATCATTCCTTGGTCTGAATACTCAATTTTAACTTCATATTCTTTATTTTCTGTTCCATTTGTTGTTAAAAATTCAGCATCGCTATTGCTTCCCACAATATTACTAATATTACTATTAATTTTACTCTCTTTATATGTTTCTGTATTTAAAATGTTTTTTAATGTTATTATTCCTTGGGCTGTTATATATGTATTTCCATTTTCGATTATGAAATTTTTTGTTATTTCTGAATTGAATTTTTGAATTTCATTTGTGTTCATTGAAGTATAATATGTTTTTGCTGTTTTTTGTAATGTTGTTGCAAGTAAAACTCCCATAGAAATTATTAAAATTCCTATTAAAACGGCTCCTGCAATTATTAAAGCTTTTGACGCGTTTTCCATATATAATTCTCCTGATTTTAATCTTTTATTTTTTGAAAGGTTAACGCACTAATCCTTCCATTATTATATTCTACTTTTGTACATGCAAATATAGCAGTTTTGTTTTTTTCAATGCTTACGTCAATTTCTTCGGTTCCATTAGTAACCTTAACAGTAACAGCATTTCCTTCTGATTTTGCCATATTTTTTAGAGTTATTATGTCTGTGCCTCTTAAAGCTTTTTTATTATATGCTTCATATTTTTGATTAAATTCTGCTAATTGTTCTGTTGCGAGTGCTTTTTCTCGTGTTCTTTGATTAGAATTTACAATATTAAGTGTTACTACTAATACACTCACTATTAATATTGCTATTAATACTCCTCCTGCAATTAGCAATGCTTTTGATGCGTTTTCCATATATTCCTCCTAATTTATATAGATGTGGCCATTGTTGAAAATGCTTCTGTCATGCTTAGGAATCCTATTACAACTAATGGTATAATTAAATAACCAACAAATAGTAATACCATTGGTGTAAATCCCACTATTTTTCCTATTAATCCCTTTCTTGATATAAGTTTGTCATTTGTTTCTTTTCTTTTTTCTTGATAATATTCTCTTTCATTGTCTAATTCATCAAATGCTTGTGAAATAGGTATTTTTTCTACTGCTGCTTGTAAGCTTTCTACTATACGTATAAATTGTGGTGCAGCAACCTCTTCTTTTAATTCTTCTAGTGCTTCCCATGCACCTGCTTCATAGTTGTTAACACATTTGGTTATAGGCTCTTTAAATATGTTTGCATATCTTTCTAGCCATTCTAGTATTATTTCTACATTTACTCTTTCTATTTTCATTAGCATTAGTATTATTGTTTGGAACTGCATTATTTCGTTTTCTATTTCCAATTGCCTTAACATTTTTTGGAATATTAACATTAATTTTGGTCCCATATAACCTATTCCTGCAAATACAAATGCTAATAATAGTTCAAACCATTTTAAATATTCTGCATTTATTATTTGTAGTTTATCTTGTATTTGCTCTACTGCTTTTTGTATTTCTTGGTCTGTTGCATCTTGATAAAATTTTAAATTTCTTACTTCTCTTTCTATTTGTTGTGGTGTTACTTTTCTATTACCTTTAAATTTATCTAATACTATATTTTGCGCTTTTGTTACTTCCATTGCGTCTTTTTGGTCTGCTTCTGACATTGAGCCCATTATGTTATAGTCTGATGTTGGCTCATTATATACATAGTCTACTGCTACATTGTGTAGTTGTAAAAATAGTAGTATTGAACATAAGAATGTAACAACACATATTGTAAGTCTATTTACATATACGGTTTCCAGTTTTTGTTTTGTTGCTGATTCCTTCATTAGTTTTATCATTTTCCTGTATTCTTTTGTTTTTTCTTTTGGAATAAATAAATCTATAATCTTTTTTGCTACTGGATTTTTGTATAATTTCATTTGCCATACATTATTTGGATCTTTGTATTCATCTTTTATTGCTCCACTATCTTTTAATTTTCTTGTTAAAATATAGCAGATAAGTGTTGCTATTATCAAAATGATTTGTGCTATTAGTCCTAATTTTCCATCATAAAATTGTGAAGTAAAAGAAAAATTTGATACTGCCCAATTTCTTAATGGCTGTAAACACAATACTGGTAGCATTGCAATTACTGATAAACTTTGAAATACATAATCTAATTTATCTCTTTTCAATATTTCTAGTTGCATTTCTTGTGTAATATTGTTTAAGTTCTTTAGGTATAACGATGCTCCATCTATTGTTCTATCTCCAAATTCTCTTGTTAAATATGAAATACCTGCAAATTCTTTTAAATAACTGTTTGGTGCAACATCATAATATTTTTCTAGTTCTGTTTCTGGGTCGTCTGATATTAGTATTTCATATATTTTTTCTCCTTGACGAGAAACTTCTAATTCGTCATTTTGTGATACTTCATATATTGCTTCTTCTACCATGTTGAATTCATGATATGCATGTCTTATTTCTGCAAAAAAATCAATTTGCTGTTTTAATAATTTTGTGTCTAGTTTGTCTACCATTCCTGTCATTATTGTTTCTATTAAGAAAACTTCAAACATTAATAAAATTACTCTTAATAGCGTATTTCCTTTTGTAAAAAAGAAAATTGCAAGTGTTAATGGTATTATTACTAGTAATGAGTTTGTTATTATTTTTGCTGTTTGTCTTCTTGTTATGTATTCATCCTCTATGCTTATAATCTCTATTTTTCTTCTTAGTTTTTTTACATATCTTTTTAATAGAGGAATTTTATTATATATTAGATACAATTTTTGATAAGTTACGTCTGATGAGAATTTTTTTTCTTTTGTTCCTTCTTGTAGTTCTTTCATTTTTCTCATTTCGCTTTTACCCATTTTTTTTCTTAATATTACATATGCAATTACTACAATTAAGAACAGTGCTACTGTACCTGCCATAAAATATAATATTGTTTGGTTTGACATCTTTTGTTTCTCACCTCATTTTTATGCTTTTTTAGGTCTTCCTCTTCTTGTTGGTTGTGGGTCGCCGTGAACTGCAACCCCTACGTTTTGTTTTCCCCAGTTTTTCTCGATAAATTTATCAAATTCTGCTACGTCGTTTTCGTCCATGTTGTTTCTCATTTCTTTTATGTTATAATCTGATATTTTGTTTGTTATAACATATTCGTCATTTCTATATTCCATAATGTTTACATATTTATATAGTTCTTTGTTTGTTACTTTTGAAAAATATCTTGTTGCATTGTCCATAAATTTGCTTAGTTTTCCTTCTATTGTTTTTTCGTTTTGATGTTCATATGTGTATTCATTTTTATCTTCAACTGGAATACATTCTGTTACTCTTTCTATGTAACGTCTACCTCTAAAATCTTTTACCAAGTGTACGTCGAAGTTTAATACTTGAACAACTTGCTCTTCTGCTGTTCTTTCATCTGTAAATACACCTGTTCTAAGCATAGAGTTACGCAATGCTGTTACTAAGTTTGGAAATGTTTTAGCATGGTGAGTAAACAATGTGAATTTTGATGCTACTTGGGCTGCTTGTATCATCCAAGATGCTACGGGGTCTGTTGCAACCTCACCTATAATGTTAACACTACCATCAGTTTTCTTTTGAACGTCCAAACCTGCTTGTCCAGAAATTGTATCTGTTTCTCTAAATGATAATATGTTTCTTGTTGGATATATTTTTCTTAGGTGTAACTCGAATGCAGTTTCTTGAACCCTGATGTTCATTGTCTCATATATATTTTCTATCATACCCATAAGCATTGTTGTTTTTCCGGCAACCTTGCTCACCTGTAAGTGCTGTAATTCTTGCTCCTTTTACTAGGTATTTTAATAAATCTATTGCATCTTCTTTTCCTGGTGCTACTATTAATTGTTCTAGAGTTGCTCTTTTTACGTCGAATTTTCTTACGAAGAATGCCCATGTTTCAGAGAAACTTGGTCTTACAACAACAACACGAGAACCGTCTTTCATTTCGTTAATTTTAAATCCGTTTGTATCTGATAATTGTCCTGGGTTATTGTATTTGTATATGTTTTGACATACTCTTTTTAGTTCGCTTTCTTTTCCAAAAGAAAGGAATGCTAATCTTATTGATTTACCTTGGAAGAAAATCCAGATACTGTCACATGCTCTTGGCACTTTATGTTCTGTCATTTGTTCTAGGTAATCTCCATCTGTTTGTGCGACTTGGCTTAAAAAGCTTTCTGGTAAACCAGATACACCACCAGATACACCATCTATGTTCATGTCTCTTATTTCATCTATGCTACTATATCCTTTATAGTGTTGATATATTCTTTGTGTTAGTACATTTAATTTATCTGCAAAAGATAGTTGTAGTTGTTCTTTTTCGTATATATCATTTATTTCTTCATTTGTTATTACATAACAAGGTTTTGCTTCTCCTGCTACATATTTTAATGTTGCTAAATTATATTTCTTTATTAATTGTGTTAAAGCTTCATATCCAAAATCTTTTTTGTACATATATATTAATATGTCGAATTTATCTTGTGGGGTTAAAAGTGATGGTATGTCAAATGGAATTGCTTTTGATATGTTTGTTTCATTTATTCCATATTCTTTGTATAATAAATCATATATTAATTCCTTAACATATTTTTTATCATTTACGTCTCCATATGTACAGCCTTTTAAAGCTTTTCTTAATTCATATTTTTTTGCTTTTCTTCTTTTTAGTTCTTCTTCTGATAATCCTATATCATAAAGGTTTACTTTTGTAATTTCGTCTAATCTTCTTTTTACGAAATCCATTGTTGCCTCTATTGTATATGTTTTATCTTCTACAGGAATATCCTCTTCAATTTCTGCCTCTTTGTTCTTCTTTATAAAGTACTTTACACTTACAAAAGCTATTACTAGTACAACAAAGATTAATATAATGTTTAATACCATTTTTTGTGCCCCTTTCTTTTGTTTTTTATGTTCTCATTTGCAATTCTTTTAATTTTTCAAGTATTCTTTCTGAAGTTTCTTTAACTTCGTCTAGAAAATATGTATTTTCATCTGGGTGAACTCTTCCTCTAAATTTTGTAAAAAACTCTGTTATTTTTCCTTCGTTTGTTGCTTCTAAAAATTGAGTGTTATATGGAATTGGATACAAATCTCTAATATTTGCATATCTAGATACATTTTTTGCATTATATTTTGAGTTTTTATCGCATTTTCCTATTAGCACTATTGTTTTATCTTTATTAAAAATTCTATTTGTTTGTTTTAATTCTATATAATCATTAATTTTTTTTAAGTTTTGTGGCAAATTTACTATTATTAAATCCGACTCTTCTAGGATACTTGCTGTAGTAAGGTCGTCTGGGTTTCCACTTATGTCCACAAAAACTAGGTTGTAATATTTATTTGCTATTTTTGCTATTTCTTTATATGTTCTTCTTTGACTTTGGTAATCTTCTTGTGTTATGTTATCTTCTGTTAATAGTTCTAGTCTGTTTTTATATATTGTTTTTGTATAATTCTTTATAATTTCTGGAGAAGTTTTGTTACTTAATATAGCTTTTGCAACGCCTGTAGTTCCAGTTGCAAGGTCTGCTCTATTGCCAATCATAAACATTTCTTTTTTAGGTTTTTTGGGTGTCCAAAAGCAGTTTTCTAATGTACTGTCATTGTATTCTGTATTAAAAATTAATGTTTTATATGTATTTTCTATTGATATCTGAGTGGTAATTGCTGCAAGTGACAACGTTTTTCCGGTTTCCTTATCACCCTCACTCCAAAATGATATGATTGCCATTCTTCTTTTGCTCCTTTAAATATTTTTTATAATTCTCTTTATTTCTCCATTTCTTGTTTCTGGTACAATTTGTTGAGCTAATTCTAATAACCCATCTTTATATTCTGTACTCAAGTTTCTAAAACTTATTTTTGCCGCTCTTTGATTTTCTATTATTACTGTGCTATCTCCATTATCGAATGGAAAATATATTTTATCTCCATTCCATTGTATTGAATAGTAAAAAGATAAAAAGTTTAAGTAGTCATCTTCTTCTTGTAACATATCTCTTGAAAACAATATTTTAGTCATTGGAATTTTATTTTGCATTTTTCCTATTGCTTCCAATCCTTTTTTTAATGAATAATTATCAAATCCTGTTACAAAATAATTTTTATCTGCGTTTTCCATATCAAACCCAATAAAATCTTCATGTGTGTCTATATCTATTAGTATCATGTCATATTGTAATTGTGCAGTTCCTAGATAATCTTCTATATTTTCAATCTTATCAAATCCTATAGCTACATCCATTCCTTCAAATTCTGTTACATAGCACTTACTAGGCGAAATGCTAGGTACTGTGTACCTAGCTCTACCTAATATTGTAGAATCTATTATTAATACTTTCTTTTGTAATTCTACTAGTATTCTTGCAACATATAATATTAAATCTGTTTTATCGAATGCTCCTATAAATCCTATTTTTTTCAATTGCAAGCCTCCTATTTTTTTCTTGTCTTTTTATTGAGCTAATGATGATAAGTATTCTTCTCTTGCTTTTTTAGCATCCTCTATTTGTTTTTGTATTCCTTCTTCTACATTTGTTAATCCTTGCTCTGAATATTGGTTAACAGTTGAATTCATTTGGCTTCTTATATTAGCATCAAATCTTGATGTTAATTCATTTTTTGCTGTAGATACAATGTTGCTGTCAGTTTCAATTAATCTTATAACTTCTGCTGTTGGCACATATGTATTTGCAGCTTTTTCTTGCATTCCTGGTTCTACGTATTTTGCAATGTATATATTAGAAGCTTTCATTATATATGATTCAACAATCGCACTATTTAGCATTACTATATCTGCTTCTGACATATCAAATGTAACTGTATTTCCTTGAATATTTTTTATTTCTTTCTTTGCTATTACTATAAAATCTTGTCCATCTGGGAATGTTATTCTTATATCTACATAATCTCCAATAGTAAGATTTATTGGTAATGTTAGCATATTATATTCCATTGTTCTTACATCTTTAGTTACAGTATTTTCTTCTGTTGTTACTGTACTTGCAGTTAATATTGTATTTTTGTATAAATCTACCTTAGCCACTACCTTTTTTCCACTTTCTACACTTGTTAATATTGTTGAATCTATATAGTTTTGAGGTATTAAATTTGAATATGTATTTATTGGGCTAAGCATATCAGCTGTAATCTCTTGTCCTGATTTTACGTCTCTATTTAAAGCATATGCTTTTGTTGCTGTTCCTTTTTCTTTACTTGCTTTATTTTCTGGTCCTATTACCGCAATATAAAGTATAACTCCTATTATTGCACACACTATAAGTGTGATTATCATTCCTAGTAAGAATGAATTTCTTGCTTTCTTTTGCATTGGGTTTACTGCCATAATTAACTCCTCCTAATAACTCGTATTTTATTATATTTTATAACATTTCCACTGTAAAAACAACAAATTAGAATGTTGTAATTTAAAAATAATATTTTTGTAATATAGCTGTAATATTTTGTCAGTTTAAAATGGCCTTAATAGCTTCGGCTACGCCACTTGAATTGTTATCTGCTACTATTTTTTCGGCTATACTTTTAATATATGGAGATGCATTTCCCATTGCTACTCCGAGGCCTGCATTTCTTATCATTGGTTCATCATTTATATTATCTCCTATTGCAACGACCTCTTCTTTTTGTATTCCTAAGTGTTCTATCAATTTTTCTATTGCAGTCCATTTATTTGCATTTTCGTTTGTTATTTCTGTATAAAAATATGCTATTTCTATTTCTTGTGAACCATGTTTTATCATCTTTTTTGACATATGAGAAACTTCTAAAATATCTACTTGTTTTATTGATTTTAATTTGTTTATTATACTTTTGAAAACAAGCTCATCGCTGTCACATATTGTTATTTTTAAGAAGTCATTTCCTGTGTAATTTTCCACATAATTATATATATCTTCTGTTATATACATTTTTATTCTTTTTTCTTCTGGATTTTTTAGGTTTTCATTTTGATAATATAACAGATTATAATTTAAAGATTTGGTAACAATAACATCATTAGTGTAAACATTATAATATATGCTATTTTCTTCACATATTTTTATAATTTCAAGCAATTTCTTTTTTGAAAGATAATTGTTATAAATTATCTCCTCTTTATTTACATCATATATCATCGCTCCATTGCCACAAATTAAATAGTTATTAGCATTTGCTTCACTTGCAATTGCTAACATTGCTTTTGGCATTCTCCCTGATGTTAAAACCACTTCTATGTTTTGTTCTTTTGCTTTTTTTATTGCTTCTATATTCTCTTTTGAGATATTTCCGTAGGAATCCAACAGAGTTCCGTCTATATCCATTGCTACTAATTTATACATTAATAATTACTCCTTTGTTTTTTCTTTATTATATCATTAGCAAATCTATTTTCAACATTTTTTTGCAACAAATTAGAATTTGCTTAATTGATGTGAGAGTGTGATTTGTTGCAAACGATGTAGGGGTCGCCGCCATCGGCGACCCGAAGGCATCGTAGGCTTTGCAATATAGATATTTTACACCAATTTGTTTAATTTCAACATACAAATAATTTTTACAAAAATTTCTAGTTTAAAAAATCTTTTTATGTACATCATAATTATTGAAAAGCAAATGTTGCTTTTAAATGATTAATTTCAGTCCTAGGAGGTGAAAAGAAATGGCATCAAATTCAAGTAAAACTTTAGTTCCAGAAGCAAAAGCTTCATTAGAAAAATTCAAATATGAAGTAGCTAGCGAAGTTGGAGTTAACCTAAAAAACGGATATAATGGTGATATATCTGCAAAAGACGCTGGTAGAATAGGTGGTAACATGGTTAAGAAGTTAATACAACAAGCTGAAAGCC
>OLRV01001260.1_pt1 | contig 22147 bp, 19 predicted proteins | sample 1672421 | NCBI WGS metagenome assembly OLRV01 (sample SAMEA3136684, study PRJEB25190) | human gut metagenome | biome: human gut; feature: human-associated habitat; material: faeces | place: Austria | collected 2013
GTAACAATGAGATTAGACAAATTTTTGAAGGTATCGCGTCTGATAAAGAGACGTACAGTGGCAAATGAGGCATGTGACGCAGGCCGTGTCACAGTAAACGGCAGACCGGCAAAGGCATCTGTAAATGTCAAGGTCGGAGACATAATAGAGATAGCATTTGGACAAAAGACAGTCAAGGTTAAGGTGTTAAATCTCCTTGACACAACAAAGAAGGAAGAAGCAAAAGATCTTTTTGAGTATATATAGGTTATATTTTCATGAATCCCGGCATATATTTACATATGCGATTCCACAGATGGCATGTATATGTGCGGCTGTCTATGGAGCATATTAAAAATTATTGATAAGAGGTTTATATATGAACATAATTGATATGAGTACAGATGGTTTATCACCTGAAGAAATAATAGAACTTCGTAAAATGTTAGGCCAACATATTAAAAACGCAAGAGAAAATTCAAGGCATAAAGAGTGCTTGCTCTGCGGTAAGACCGGCGGATTCTGCAAATCACATACTATTCCTGAATTTTGTTTAGATAATATTGCTTGGAATGGAAAAGTTAATTCTATTAATACTCTTATTGATACAGAAATACTTACCAAAGATTCTGGTGTAAGTAATGCAGGAGTATTTCATATCATCTGCAGACCTTGTGATGGCTCCGTTTTTCAAAACTATGAAAATGAATCGGCATATAATACAGAAATATCAAATACAACATTGAATCAGATAGCACTAAAAAATTCTTTGAGAGACATTTACAAGCATGAAATGGAATTAGAAATGTTTGAGGCTTCAAAAGAATTGATAAAAGAGAAGAAGCCTTTTATGTCATTTTTGGCAGATATCTTTTTTAATGCTCAAATCAAAGCAAGAAAAACAGATATTAAAGAATGCTATGCCGTTTTCAATAAAGCAAAAGATTATTTATCGTCTTCAAACAATTGGATACGATTGGTTTCTTACGATAAATTAGATTTTACTGCACCGATTGCTTATCAAGGAATGATTGCTTTAATTACAGGTGTGAACGGCGAAGTAATTAATGATATCTATAATCCTAAAAAAAGCTATAATATAGAATATTTACATTTAGCAATTTTCCCTTTAAAGGACTCAACAGCCGTAATAATGTTTTTAGATTCCAAAAGTGAACGTTATTCGCAATTTGAGGCTTACATAAAAAATACCTCTCTAGAAAACAGACTTGAAATTATTAATCGCATTATATTTTTGTACACGGAAGACTATTACCTGTCAAAAAAATTAGATTCAGATGTAATGCACAGTTTAGAAGAATCGGCAAAAACATTACAAAACATAGCCACAACTGCACCAAGGCGAACTCTAAAAAATGCAGTTAAAGATTTTGATTTAAGAAGAGATATTTGTATACCAAATCTACTGTCGAAAGAATATGAGGTCATAATTGAGGGATAATTGTGATTTTATTTTTCCCTCGGAGAGCGCACTACACCACCTTTACGGTGGTGAGTAAGTGCGCCCTTACGGGAACATATAAGCCTTTTACTTCATTTTCTTGAGTAAATAATCCTCTATTTCCGTCAACTCCATTGTCTTGATTTCAGGAAAAATCTTCTCTAAAATAGCCCCTGTAACAATAAGCCTGTGATTTCGTGCTTTCCGATCTTTTGCACGATTGCGATTTTCTGCCTGTTCAAGTCTGTGTTTGGCTTGTAATAGCTTCTTCTCATCATCTGTCAAAAATATCACCTCCAATCTTTGAGCCACAATGGCTCATATTTTTTTGCTTTTTACCTCTTTTGAGCCAAAAACCAGATGTTTTGGCTCATTAAAAGCAGTCAAGAAAAGCCAAGGTTTCTGCATCGTTTTTCAGCTGTTGATTTTCCGTCAGTTCTTTGTTTACCGTCTGTGTCGGCTTCTTTTCCGAAGAAACAAAAGAAACATCCTGTAACTCTTCACGAAGAACGGCGCGGATATCATCAAGCGTAAAATCTCTTGTCTTGTCAAAAGACTCAATCTTTTCAATAACTGCCTGAACTATAAATTTGTTTCGTGATTGTCTGTTGCTTTCTGCAAGATTATCTAAATAATCATTTGCTTTCTTCTCATCAGGATTATCAAGATTAAATCTCACATTCAGTCTGCGATTGCTCATATCCTACCCGATTTCATTTGTAGCTCTGCCATATATTCGAACCCCTTTGCGGCGGCGCAAATGTCGTCCACAAACTTCACTCTCTCCTTGTCGAATTTATAGAAATTCTTTACAAGGCAACCGCCGCCACCTGTAACATAAAGCGTCATTGTGTTTTCGTCATATCCGTGTTCACGAAGTCTGCGGAAAATATCCTTTACATAATCGCTGACGGCGGACTTGATAATCTTCATATCCGATTGCACAATATTTACAGTACCTTCGCAGAGCACTTCATCAATGATATAGTCGGAGACTTCTCTCTGAGTTTTCTGCATAAAGAGTTCACGAACTGCAAGAGTGCATTGATAAGTGCCGAACTTTTCTGTAAACATCTTGCCCGACTGCGGTCTGCCGTCAATCATATATAAAACATTCATTGTACCGTTACCGATATCAGCAACCATATTTACGCCTGACATCGTAGAGCCAAATTCGGCAACCGCCGCATACCCCTGCGGATATATACTTGCACCGGATATTCTTATTTTGTACTCGGTGTGTTGCCAAGTGAAAGCTACCTCATCATATTTGGTGAGATACGATTTAAAACTTTCTTTTTGCCCGGCAGTCCAGGTGAGTGGTAAACCTGCGGCAATGTGAACTGTGGCTTCGGTTATGTTTTCTGCACTCAGCTCCTTTGCGATTGCAACAAGGGTAAGAGCATAATAGTCGTCATCTCTGATTTTATCGGAAAGAAACTCCTTGTGTCCTTCGCCGATAAGATAATATTTTCCGTTCCACACAAGCATATCTTTTGTAAATAACGGCTCAGAATCGCAAGCCATTATGCCTGTCTTGAAACAATGATTTGCTGTTTTGATATTGCCGTAACCGTGGTCAATACCGATGATAAATACATCATTGAATTTTTTCATTTGTTTTTACCTCCGTAAAATAATATTTTTTTGTTTTAAATTTTGGCATAAAAATAACACCCATATAGGTGCAATGGTAGAATGGGTCTGTCGCGAATGTCGAAGATAATCACTCCTTTCTTAGAAATATTTGATATGTATAGTTAGTAAGTGGACACAATGTCCACTTACTAGAATCATCTGATATGAAACTTTCAAGTGACCAGAGTGGTCACTTGAAATAATGAAACATGGGTATCTACCCAAAATGTATCGCAGTATTCATAATAGTAAAATAAGCAAAAGACCCTAATAAAACAATTTGTGGGGGCAGTTATCAAATGTCGAGGTATTGAACTTTAATGAGTGATATGATATACTGAACTAAATTTAAATCCTGGAGAACGCTATGAAAAGCAAAAAATATATCATACCTGAAATATCTGCACAGAGTTTAATTACATCGGCTCAGAAAACTGATGACGGTTATCGTTTTTATTTCGACACAACAGAACCATCAAAGGAATACTTGGTTGAAAACACAATGCAGGATGATTGCCCGATTTTCTATCAGGCTATGCTTGCGTTGGGTGAAAATCCAAATGATGCAAATTTGGTTTCTGATAAACTCCGTGATGTTTTTGTGTATGTAGATTTCTCAGGCACCTTTGACCGCAAAGCTGTCGGCAGAGTTTTGAAATATCAGCAGATTGCAGAATATATGTTTAAGCCTGAGGGTATAACCTTGAACTTTGGTAAAAAAGATAAAAGATATGTTGCCTTTGAGCGTTCTGCTTCTATGAGCAGAGAAAACAAATTATCCTTTGTTCGTGCCGATATCTATGATGCTCTGCGTGAAAGAATGATGCTTGGTATGAATATCAGTAAGTGTCAGTTAAGTAAGTTGTACGCATACAACGCACTACTTTTTACAAGCGGTACACGATATTATGATGAAAGCGTACTTTCCGACAAGAGAATTATTGTAATTAAAAATCCAAAAGCAACAATAGAAAATGTAAATACCGTTACTGTTGAAGATGACGGCAGTAATAACCCTATGCGTAAATATACCCGAACAGAAAAAGTAACTGATATTACAATAACCGAGTTTGATGGTGAAGGATTTGTTTCTCCAAGGTTAGCTGATTCACTTGCAAAAGGTCACAATTCATTTCAAATCCGTATGCCGTATATCAAAGGTGTTGTGCATAAGGTTGATTTTGCATCTTTGCTTTCAGAACTTGATGTGCCATATATTGTTGATATGTGGGGCCACAAGCATAACCCGAATGATATTGATATTATCCTTACGGACAGTATGTTTAAAGGCCTTAAATGGATGAAGGATAATAACCTTACTTGGGCAGAATATTTGAAGCGTTGCAGAGACTACAACCACGCTCTGTATATATCAGGTATGGATAAACTTACTCCACAGAATACAACTGAACTTAACTATCAGTTCTTGAATACTCTCTCAATCACAAACGAAGAATTCCGCCCTGCGGACTTGCCTCTCGGTTGGCAAAGCTTTCCTGAATATGATTCAAGACAGTGGGTAACCAAAACCACCGAAACAGAATATTATCGTTTTATTGCGGACAATGAATCCCGAAGAAGATATTTTACAGATAACGAAACGGAAAATATCCGCCGCAAGCATCGTGCGGAGCTTATTGCAAAAAATCCGCTGTTTATTGATGAACCTGTATTCGCAAAAGAATTGAATGACAAGACAGAAAATATTATCCGTAAGTATTCGGTTGGTCAGTTGTTGGTTTCGGGTGACAACAGATATTTATCAGATGACCTTGTAAGGTTAGCGGCTCATATCGTTAAACAGACTGTCGGTGAAAACTTTGCATATCGTCAGCTTGAACAGGAATTTTTAAGCGACAATTTTATTTATGCACCTGATCCGAACTATATGGAAAATGAAGTTTATACACTTCTTCGCAGTCCCCATATTGCCCGAAATGAAGAAGCACTTGTAAAGCCTGTTACGGCTGGATACTTGCGAAACAAATATTTTTCACACTTAAGCTATGTAATTATGGTAGACTCCCGTTCACTTATTCCGGAAAGATTGGGCGGTGCTGATTTTGACGGTGATATGGTAAAAACCATTGCAGATCCTCTTATCAATAAATGCGTTATGCGAAGCAGTACAGATTTGCCTTTGCTCAAAATACCGACGGCAGAACCCTTGATTGCAGATGCAAACGATTGGTATGAAAGATTTACAACCGTTAAAAACATATTTTCTTCTCGCATCGGTCAGATAAGTAATGCGGCTCTCAGCAGAGGTGTTATTGCTTATGACGAAAACACCGATGCAGAGGATAAAGAAAAATATTATCATGAGGTTGAAACGCTTGCCATACTTACGGGTCTTGAAATTGACTCTGCAAAAAGCGGTATCAAGCCTGATTTATCGGAGTATATTGAAAAGAAAAATACGAAACGCAGTATTTTTCTTCGTTACAAATCAATTGTTGACCGTGAAGAAAGGCATAAGTGGTATGCGCCTACTAAAAATGCAAGGTTGAAAAAATATTTCAGCAGTGTCGATTGGTCGGCTGTCAGTTCCAATCTTGAAAGATTGCCGTATTTTGCATATATGCTTGAGAAAGAAACAGAAAAATCTCTCGTTATTCCGGTAAGTGACGAGCAATTATTTACCTTTGCTCATGAACCCGGTTGGAAAGAGAAACTCAATCCCGACACACTTAAACGGGTCGAAAATTTAATTAAAGATTATCACGAAGCGTTAAAGCGTGTACGCAGTGTAAAACACATATCTGCTGATATGAAACGGAAGAATGATATTTACCGTATTCTTTATGCCCGCGGACAAGAAAAAACTTGCTCGGTAGATGAGTTGTATTCTGTTTTTGACAGTATGACTTCGCATCAGGTGAGAAAGGCAAGACTTGCTTTAGATGAGGTTAAATGGTGTTTTGTATCGCCCGAAGAAAGGCAAAATGTATTGTACTCAATTTGCAGAACTGCAAAACTTTATGACTATTCAGATGTCTTCTGTGATTTTCGCAACGGTGGTTACCGCATAGTCGGAGATATTATCTGCGATTTTGATGATATGTACCGCAAAATGGGAATACAAAAAAATATCACCCGTAAGGGTGACAGTAAAGAAATGAAAAACCTTTTATCGGGTGTTAAAAACGCACCCGATTACAAAGAACAAATTGTTCGCAACTGTATAAACATTATTCGTCCCGCAGATAAGAAAAACTGCCTTGACTATACGGATGTTGTAAAATGTGCAGTTGCCCTCGGTGAACGGCAGTTTGTTTTAGAGGTATTGCCATCTGTTGCGTCAGATTTAACCATTGACGAGCCGAAAAAGAAATGGAGGTTGTGGTAATGACTAATGAATGGCAAGAGTTCAAGGCATACACAGGCAAACCGACCTATTCGGCAGAAAACAAACACGACCTTTCATATCTCGGCAGATTCACATTCAAGACTATTACAGATTACGAGGGACTCGGAAGAATACTGACCATTATTGCAAGAGGATATTTGTTTCACGATAAAGACGGAAGCAAACTGACGGATAATCCGTATGCCCGTATTGGGTATGCGAGAAAAGCACTTTGTGCCTGGTGCAGTATTCCCGGTAAAAATGAAACAGAACCTTTCACTAATTTTAATGCATTGACTGACGAATTTCCCGAACTTGTAAACAGTAAAGGTGAGGGTTGGTATTACAGGCATATTAAGAATATTATTAAGTTTGTAAAGAATAACCCTGATTCGGTAAGTGAAAAGGCCAAAACAACAGTTGCCGGAATATCAAAAGGTTTCAAAACCGAATGGAAAAGGAAGGTCCGGCAGTTGCAGGTTCCTATATTTGCCGTCAATACCAAAGCCGCCTGGGGCTTAAGATTTGATGATATTATTGCCGACTCATTAGAATTAGGTGCGTTACGAACAGAGGAATATGTTTTATCGTCCGAAAAGACAGAGAAATTACAAAGTATCGACCTTGATGGTGTTCCGGTTGAAGTGGTATTTGATGTTGTCGCATATTATATGGCAAACAAGCAGCCTGACGGTGAATGGGTTGTTTTACCCGTTGCAAACTTTGATTGTTATTACGGCAATACCAATTTCAGTAAAAAGTGGCTGAGTAAAATTCCGGATAGTGTGCTAACAAGAGAAGTCAGTAATGGTATATGCAGGATAAAAGTTGATATCTGAAAAAGAAATAGCCCCGTTGGGAAAGCAGATTTACTGCAATCCTTACGGGGCTGATTGTTTCATTTTGCTGACAACTATTAACTTGATAATGTAATAAATTAACCTAAAACGATGTTTCTACTTGCTTTTTGTAAAATCTCCGGATTATGTGTTACTAAAATCACTGTAGTTCCATTACGATTAAGTTTTGAAATAGATTCAAGTACTATATTTGCATTTTCCGGATCTAACGATGCTGTTGGTTCATCAGCTAAAAGAATATCAGGTTTTTTTATAAATAACCTTGCCAAAGCAACTCGTTGTTGTTCGCCACCGCTCAACTTGTAAACTTTTTTATTCATCACTTTTTGGATACCTAAATCATTAAGAATAGATTGTACATTATTATCATAAAAGTTAGTTTTACAAATTTTACATGTTATATCTAAATTTTGCTTTGCTGTGTAGTTTTCTACCAAAGCAAAATTTTGAAACAGATAACCTATATGGTCTTTTATCAACATTCTTCCGTTCTTTTTGCCTAAAGAGGGGTTGTTCACTCCGAGTATTTCAATCATACCAGAATCAGGTTTTTCCAAAAGGCCTATAATATTTAACAATGTTGTCTTTCCTGAACCGCTCTTCCCCGAAACGATTAAAAATTCGCCTTTTTCAACATTCAAATTAAAATCATTAAGTACAGACCTATCATATTTTTTACATATGTTACTTAGTTTAATAGCACTCATAATATTTATTCTCCTTTCAATACATCTTTGGATATCTTACTGTAGTATCTTAAAGAAATTATAGTCATTAATCCAAAATCAAACGAGTTAAATAAAAGCAACACAATCAATATATGGGAAAACGAAATGTTCATAAAGAATTTAATAGCAATAAATAGTATTATTTGAACGATTAAAACTAAACTTATGAATTTTCCATAAATGCTCCAAAAACTATATCCACTCATTTTTTTTACGAAGAATAACTTTCTATTTTGATATACATAGCATTTGATTATGTATGAACTAATTAAACAGACAATAAAAATTGATACAATTAAAATTACAGAATACATAATTGTTTTATTTTTGCTATGTTGCATAATATTATCAACTTTACTTCCAATTGTAGGTAAGTTTGACAAGTCATTAAATATTCCTGATTCCTTGGCTGTTAGAAAAATTTCATCTGCTGTTTGTTCCAAATTATCAATTAATAACATTTCACTGTTTAGCAAGAAATTTGCATAATATGAATCATCCATATTATCATTTGTTACAATAACGGCAAAAGGATCTGTTATATAATTATGTTCGATTTGTTCAAGTTCTGTGTTATAAGCAAAATATGTTTGTTCTTCTTTAACAAACAAAATTTCTACAATTACATTCAAATTATTTTCCGAACTATTTGTTACATATCTTGCAAATTTATACCATTCAACAAACTTGGTGTATATTTCTTCTTCACAATTTCTATACTTTTCAGGAACAAGAACAATAATTTCATTGCTGCTTATATCTTTTTCATCTATTATAACAACATTATCCGATGAATCGTATATAGGATTTAATCTTAAATATTCATTATTGATATATATTGTATTATCTTCAATGTTGTCTTCTTCTCCGATCGAAAGCCTTGCTTTCTGTAGGTTTCTGTCACTTATCAAGACGCCATTAATTCGTTTATAGAATTCGGATGCGCTATTCTCAAATTGCTCAATGTATTCACCTGAACCACTAGTTAAGCGAAACTCAGGAGATCTATAATTTGATATTTCGTTAAACCTTTCTGTTTGTTTTAATGTTATACTAGTATTTGCTATATTATCAGATATAGTAAATACAGAAGCACACAAAAATATAATCGTAATGATCTTTAAAATTGCAGAGATTGAAAGAAGAAGATTAGTGGGTCTTTTACCTTTTAGAGCGTAATTAACATTTGAATTATAAAATAGTAGCAGTACTATTAAGCCGGCTATTGTTGCTGCAACAAATATTTTTGCAGAATTTTCTATACTATCATAAAACAAACTTTGATAATTTGTTAAATTGTTATATAGACCGCATATTATTAATTGTATTACTTGAACTATTATTATTGCTATCAAATTTATGGTTACAAAGTCGCAATATAACTTATATCCGCAATTAAAATCCGAAAATCCTTGTAATTTTTTTACTGCATTTAACTGATATTCATTTACTATCCAAAAAGCCCAAAATACCATCAAAGCTATAAACATTATAGCTGCTCCCGGTATTTGCTCCATATATTTTGAATTTATATACAGTAATTCATCTGATGTAAAAAATACAACATCGTAATTATCTTCCAAAAAGATTTTAAATTCATTTCCTTTTTCCGCTGGATATACATAATATGTTCTAGATAAACTTTTATCTTTTAGTGCTTTAAAATTACATATATCACAAGATTTGTTGGGATTAAATAAAGGTTTATTTATAGCATCGTCATTTTGGATTTGTTTAATTTCATCATTGGATATATTTATTTGATTGAAAAAATCTGGATACTTATTTCCAGAAACATAAAGCGTCATTTTTTCAGAAGAGTCACTTTGCGCTTCATAACTGACGCTAAAAATCGTCGCTCCACTATTCATAGTATATTCAGATACCGCTTTATAGAATCTATCTGAACTATTGATTGTTCCTGCAGATTTTATGTCCATATATGAACAATTTTCAATCAAATAGCCCTCAATTTCACTTACATTGTATTGCATATATAAAGGAAATTGCAAAAAAACTATTAAAAAAACTATAAAAATTAAAGTAATCTTTTTCATATATGAAATCCTTTCTAAACAAAAGCCAAAACATCTTATTACCTAAACGTTATTTAAACATAATTCATCCAATTGGTCTTCCGTTTGTATCTTGAAGATTGTAGTAACATCTTTCTACATAGTTCCATTTACAAGGAACAGAAGATTTTGCCCATCTACCGGAAGCAACCCAATCAGATGTATCAGTTGTTTTTCCTACAACTGTAGTTTTGTGAACACCATTAGTGCTATAAGTTGAATTTTTCTCTAAAAGATAGTTTGAATATGCCACTTTTGTTCCGCTTGATGAATCTTGTCCCCAGTTCCAAGTGCCACCGTATGGGGTTTCAGTATGCTGTGCAGCTAGTGCTACTACACTTAAACTGAGCAAGAGTACGGCAGTAAGTATTCCTGATAAAATTTTTCTTTTCATATATATACACCTCTTTATAGTTTTCGATAATGTTGATGTTTTGGCTTTCATTGTTAAAGGCAGAACAAGACTTCATGTGATTAATTTTATATATCACATTTCAACATGCTTCTTGCGGTTGTGAATGTAAGCAAAATATTGTACAATAAAATTACATTAATAAGTAATAGCACTTTTCGAAATGCTATAAAAACATTAATATCAGTACAAACATTAAGGGAAAAAGCTGAAAAATAATGCAGCTATAATTATGGCTGATACATAAGTTACTAGGCATTCGCAGCATAAACATACAGCTTTGGCATCCCAAAATGCTTTTTGCATCTAAATGCGACGCCCCCTAAGACTGTTGAATTTTAAAATATACCTCACTTTAAGGACTGTTATTTTTTTCATACTTCATATTCCTCCATTTACTGATTTGTAAAAGCATCTATTATTTATTTTGCCTTTCACTAATATAGTCTTGAAAAACGCAAAATCTTACAAAGGCAAAATCGCCAAACATTTCTTTTGAGATTTGTGCAATATACCATATTAAACATTATAAAAAAGTCTTGTGCAATTTTAAAACAGCACAAGACTTTTCGTAATTATTTGAAATTATAATAAGTGTAGTTAAAACGCTAACGATGAAGTTGCATTATAACTGGTTTCTTTATCCTTGAAAACTAAAAGTTTAGTTTTCTCTGCATAATGTTCACAAATTACTCGATATGTATAACCCTTAGGTGCAGAAATGGATTTTGAAAAGGTTTTTGATGTTGATTCAGAATACTGATCATAATAGCAGTAAGTAGTATAATCAGTCCATGTCCCGTTAATTAATCTCTGCAATTTGATGTATGTGAAACCACATTTTGTTACGTCTGTGTTACCAACTGTAGTTGCGGTAATTATCAAACTACTTGCAGTTTTAGCTAATTTTAAGGATTTACTTTTTATCAGTCCTGTTGATGCTAAACTCACGCCTGAATTATTGTTAGTGTTATATAAACCATATACCTCTCCAATGATTTCGTCTTCAATAACAATCGCAGACTCGGAAATTTTATCTTGCGCAAAAGTATTGATCGACAATATGCTAATAAGGGATAATACAACTAAAAACAATGATATAAATTTTTTCATAATAGACACCTCTTATTTAATAGTTTTTGCAAATTCAACCGCTTCATCTAATTCCATGGGAATTTGAATGAAATAAACAGATAGACTGTCTCTGTAAGTTACCGCAGCAGAATCATCTTGCATAAAGCAATATATCGTTATGTTACCATTCTTTACTTCTTTTATTTCACTTGTAACATTAAGAAACTCCACATCTGGCACGATTTCATCCATACTATATTTCGTTATATTGAGACTACCAAGTTCATTTTTATATTTAAATGTGATATTGACTGTATTCGTGTATTCGCCTGACTCATATTCAATATTTGTTATTTCATATTCATCAGAGAAAATTGCTTCAGGTAAGAGAACTTTATCAAATCCGTTATCTGCAAGTTCTTTTGCAAGGTCTGTGTCAAGAAGTTGGTAATCTGCAGGCTCATCGTCGGTTTTATCAAAGTTTATACGAATATAATCATTATAAAGTTCAACCATACCGTCAAATATGTTCACATCAAAAATAACGGCAGATACCGACATCGTTCCGACCAACAACACTACGGCAGCAGCGACAATGGCAATAACTCGTCTGAATTTTATCTTTATATGTTTATCATTGGAATCACCGTTTCCTTCCTTAATATTGGCATCGGTTGCGTTGCTGTTAAGTTCGCTCAATTTATCTAAGCAATACTCAATAAGCTCCGTATCCATTTCTTCTTCGGGCTTTTCCATTTCGTCATCAATAATTTTACTGAGATTTTCTTCTAATGAACCATCAAGCTCTTTGTCATTGAGAAAGGCTAAAAACTCTTCATCAGTCAGCATTAATTTTTCCTCCTTCAATTATATAGTCTTGAAATTCTTGTTTTCTTACAAAAAAATTTATAAATTTTTATTCAACACTTCATCAATAATCATTTTTGCTTTCGTTTTTAATCTGAATATTTTTTGATAGATGTTATTTTCCGTTGTGTTATACTCTTCGGCAATTTGCGAAATGCTCTTTTTCAAAGTGTATCTGTCATATAACAGTTGCCGTTCACTTTCATTAAATTCATTTATTACTTTTTCTTTTAGTATCAGAATTTGGTCATCGTTAATCGTAAAAGACTCGTCAAATACAACTCCGGAATATGTATTATCGAGATTTTGTGAATCAAAAGGAACAATTTTTTCGGCATCTTTTTTCGCTTGCGAGTAAATATCTTTGATTTTATTGTTTGCAACTTTTGTAAGCCATGCTTTCGGATATTCAATTTTCTTTCCCTTGTGCAAAGCGTCTGCCAAATCAAGAAAGACCTCCTGGACACAATCGTCAATGTGATTGGGAAGACTTTGCAGTTTATATTCACACAATTTGCGAATATACGGCTCAAACTCATGCCACAAATCATTTACCGCTTTTTTGTTGTTTTTTAATTTCATTTATATGGTAGTCCTTCCTCTTTGTGTTTTTTACCCTATGTAAACACAATAAAAAGTTTAGAATCGATTTTCAATGACACGATTTTATCATTTAACAATATTATATCACATATCGTAACAGTTTTGTTATGCAGTTTTGCCTGATTTTTCTACTTTTTGGAAGATGTAATAGTTTTTATAACCTTATAATACAAAACTCCGCCTATTAAGTCAAACTTAATTTGCGGAGTTTATATATTATTATTTAGTTTTTATATTTATAAAAATAATCAAATCCTCTCCATTTTCTGAATGTTGTATCTTATCAACAATACAATTGAAGTTTTCAGTAAGTAAGTTCCAAAGTAAAGGCGAGAGCTTTTTGTCAATCTGAATGTTATATTTCACGCTCATACATATATCAACTCCTTGCAAACAACTTCTCGTGCTCGTGACTGAATATTATTCATCTTTTGCACCCATACTGTTGAGTTATCAGATTTAAGCTGTTCTGTAACGCCCTCAGCGGCTCTCATCTGCTCAACGAGTAAGTCAAACATCTCCGTTGCTTGTTTATCAATTTCTGCAAGGTACTTCCAAAATCTGCCCTTGGCGGTCATAATGTTCACTTCAATGGGTTTATTCTTCAACACAAAATCTTTATGTAACATTCCCCATTTGCCGAGAGTGATATTTGCTTCTTCGGGCGGTAAAGTGAGGTTAGGTATCATATAATCTCCGACTTGGCGATAAGTAATATTATTGTTTGTCATAGAATTCAGCCTCCTTTTTAATACTTGCATTTGTCAATGATTTTAATGAGCAAATCTTCAACATCTTCTGTCGGCAAATCCTGCTCCAAAAGCATATTACGAAACTTGTTCATTCCGTTGACAAGCAAGTTGCACTCAAAATCCGTCAGCTTAATTTTAATATTTTTAGCCATAAATAAAACCTCCTGTTACTTGGTAGCTTTATTCTACATCATAACTAGTGGTTAGTCGAATGTGTGGATTTTTAAAAAATGGTATTTGTATATTTCACTGCTTTGCATTTAGTTGAATAATATTGAAAAAAGATATATAATAGAAGTAAATAATTGTAGGAGATATTTATCATGTCAAAACTTACAGATATAAAAAGGCGAATAGATGAATTGGATGGTGGTGCTTTCCAAAATCTATGTGATACATATTTATGTTATAAAGGATATGGAAATGGATATTCTTTAGGGATGTCTACAGGCACAAATAAAACTGCCAAGGGAAACCCTGATACATATTTTTTAACTGCTGATAATAAGTATGTATTTGTTATGTATACAACGCAAAAAACAGACTTTTTCAACAAAGCAATTGAAGATATTGATAAATGTTTTGATAGCAAAAAAACCGGCATTAAAAGTGACGATGTTGCAGAAATCATATATTGTCACACATATGGCAGACTAACGGCTGGTGAAGATAAGAAGCTTCGTGATTATTGTATCAAAAGAGGAGCTATTCTTAATATTATTGGTCTTGATGTTCTTGGAAATGAATTGTTTATGCACTATCCAATTATTGCTAAGGAGTATTTAGATATTTCCGTTGGGACAGGGCAAATAACCACGATTGAATCATTTATTCAAGCACATGACAACAACAAAATGTCAGCGCCTTTAAACACAACTTTTATGTTTAGAGAAAAAGAAATTGAAAAAGCTTGTGAAATGTTGAAAACAAATAATATTCTGCTTGTTTATGGACCATCGGGAGTTGGAAAAACAAGATTTTCAGTTGAGCTATGCAAAGAACTTGAAGAAAAACAAGGATATAAAACAATATGTATTAAGAGTAATGGTTTAGAGATTTATGATGATCTCATTTCATCCATTGAACCTAATGAAAAATATATTGCTCTTGTTGACGATGCTAATGAATTGGCAGGATTGCAATTTGTATTGGAATACCTTCAAACCAATGACGGTAAGAAGATTTCTAAAATAATTGTTACTGTCAGAGATTATGCTCAGCAAGAAGTTCTTAAAAAGATTTTGGATTATGAAAAACCTGGAAAAATCAAAATAGATGCTTTAAAGGATGAAGATATTCGAAAATTAATTGAGGTTTGCTATTATATAAAGAACAATATTTATTCAGATAGAATAGTTGAGATTGCAGAGGGTAATGCACGAATTGCTATGCTTGCGGGAAAGCTAATTAAAGATACCGGTAAATTAGAATCTATAATGGATGCATCTGAATTATATGCCAATTATTATGGAAAGCAATTAGAAGAAATTTTATCTAGTAGTAAAACAGAAATATATTCTGCTGGTATAATTGCATTTCTTCAATCAATTCGTTTAGATGCGTTGGATAAACTATCGGGTATTTTTTCAGCAATTTCATTAACAGCTGATGATTTTATAACTGATATTAAACATCTATACTCATTAGAAATAGTTGATTTGTGTAACGATAAAGCTGCAAAAATTTCGGACCAAACTTTTAGTAACTTTTTAATAAAATATGTGTTTGTTGATAAGCGCTTAATACCTTTAGACCTAATGATTAAGGTATGTTTTGATTTTAATAAGAATAGAACCATCTCAGCCTGTAACATTTTGCTTAATGTGTTTTCTGATTCGAATGTTCGTAGTTATTTAGAGGAACAGATTAATAAAGTATGGGATGAAATGAAAGATGATAAAGACAAATTTACACCATTTTTCAAGGCGTTTCATATGATTAGACCAACCGAAACACTGCTATTACTAAAAGAGAGAATTGAAAATGAGGATTCGATAGATTTTGATGTATCAACAATCGATTTTAAAATCAATAATGATGGAACGCATATTTCCGATGAAATTATTGAACTTTTATGTAGTTTTAACAATTGTGAACAGTTACCGGAAGCTATTGAATTGTTATTAGTATACTACACCAAACGTCCGGATTTATTTAATGAAGTTTACACTGCTTTTATACGAGAATTCGGAATTGACAAAGATTCAGAGAGATTCAAATATTATTCCGTTTCAAAAGCAGTGGAAAGTCTATGTTATTATTTGAAAACTAATAATAACGGCAACTCGTTAGCTTTGTTTGTAAGGGTGGCTGTATATTATTTGAATTTTGTCGTGTCTAAAACTGAAGGTGGAAGACGAAACACTTTTACAATTTATACTATACCGGTTAATGCAACTAAGGAAGTTATACAGTATAGGAAAATCCTAATAAATGAGTTGCAAAATATTTATAAAAGAGGTTTGTATAAAAAAGAAATAGAATTTGCTTTGAAAAACTATGGCGCTGGAAAATCTGATTATATTGATTACGAGATAGTACGAGAAGAATATAGTGATGTTATGTCCATTGTTGCTCATCTTCAAAAGGATAATTTATGTCATTGCTTAATCGTCAAACATCTAAAAAAGGTGTTTGAAAAAGGTAAAATTGATTTTGACCACGAAACTATCGATAAATTTATTAAGTCGCCTAAAAGTATAATTTTTTCTATTATAAATGGAGATAGAAAAGAATATTTATCAATGACACAAGATGAAGAATGTGCTCACCGAAATGGCATTACGGAAGCTTTAATTAAGAATTATTCTATACAGGATTATGAGCTTTTGTTTCAGACTGCCTTAGAAGTTGATAAAGAACTTGAAAATCGTACTTATGGCTTTTCTACTGGCTTGAAATATGTTTTTGATATCGTTTCAAAAAACAACACTCTGTACGCAGAAATAATTGAATTATATTTACATTATGACACACCTTGTAATGTACATCCTGCTAACATATTAAGCAAGCTGTTTACATTCATGACAGTAGATGAGGTAAAAACATTAATTGATAAATATGATTTTACTCAAAAAAATACATGGCTTTGGCACTTTTATGTTGAAATGCCAGAAAATCAAATAGAAGCAAAACATACAGGTGAACTCTTATCATTTTTTAATAGTCCTCCAACACAATTGAAATCAGCAGGTTATCGTCCTTTAGATGACATAAAAAAGTTTGCGTGTGTAGATAACAACATTTTTGAAAAGGCTAGCCGGACAATACTTGCTAATTATGATAAAAGTCCTTTTGTTTTTAGTTTGTATTTTGAACTTCTTTTTAATCCGTACCATATTACCCCAAAAGATTTGATTTTATTGTACTCATTTGACAAAGAATTATTGGCCGACATATATCTTAAAGGCGTATTATATTCAGAACATTTTGACTGCACTGGAGAGTTTTTGATTGAGTTTCTTAAAGAATCCCCAGAATTTGTAGATAAATATTTAATCCAATGTACTCAAACAGAAAAATACAGATACAGAAAATATGAAAGTTATATGGACCGTCTCAGAGGTGTTTGGAGAGAAAATGATTATATAAATAAGGTTGACTATATAGTTGATAAACTTTACACTTTGCTTAAAGACAGTCATTGGGATTTTGAACACTGTGTGAAAGATTTATTTGTGTTGAACCAAAATGATAAAGAGGAAGTTGTTGCTAAACAAGATGAGTGGATTAATAAATGTATTGAGAAGAACTATGCTGATTTTGATTTTATGCACTCACTGTTTTGTGTTTTAGTAGAAATGCCAACCGATAGACGAAGAGCGGCACTTTTAAAGTTTCTTTCATTGAATTCTAATTATGATGATTTTGAAAAAATACCTTTAGAACCTTCTTCTTGGGGTGGTTCAGGCAGCATGATTCCGTATATGCAAAATCGAATTACTTATTTATCATCACTTATTCCTTATTTGTCTGGTGTGAAATATTTAAAACATAAGCAAAGAATTGAACGACGCATTAATAGTTGGGAAAAAGAAATCAGGCAAGAGGAAATTCGAGAGTTGCTTGAAGATTGGTATTAACAGTGTAGTTGATACTTATTGAAAATGTAATTTCAAACTGATTTATATTTCAAATGACAGTGCTTTAATACCAGAAAAAGCTCCGCAAACACGGAGCTTTTTCTATGTAAAATCAAAAACAAACAAAAAATCCGAACCCGTTTCCTATTTGGAAAACTTGGTTCGGATTTTTCTGGTTTGGTGCGAGAGACGGGACTTGAACCCGTACGGGATTACCACACGCCCCTCAAACGTGCGCGTCTGCCGATTCCGCCACTCTCGCATTCAACTGTCGTTCCCTCAAGGAACGTATGCTATTATAGCCGAACACGGGCAAAATGTCAAGAGCTTTTTCTAAAATTTTTACCTGTATTTTCTTTTGCTTCTCTTTTGCAACAAATTCTGTTATATAAACGAAAAATAGAGCATTTTCTACGGCTCATAGAGTTGATTTTGAGCGATTTCATGCTATAATTTACATGAATTTTAAAAAGGGAGAATTTTTCAATGGATAAAAATGCAACAGGAAATTTCATAGCCGAACTCAGAAAAGAAAAGGGAATGACACAGTCGGAATTGGCAAAGCAGCTTTCCGTTTCAGACAAGGCTGTTTCACGCTGGGAAACGGGAAAAGGTCTTCCCGATTTGACTTCACTGATGGCTCTCGGAAGTATTTTTTCGCTGACCGTTGACGAGCTTTTGAGCGGAAAGAGGGCGAAAAATGATGAATCAAACAGGGGCGAAAAGGAAATTGTCTACGTTGAAGTTCCGAGAAAAAAGATTAAACCCTCCAAAGTTCTTAAATGCATTGCCGCAGTAATTCTTGTTTATGTTGTTTTAATCAACATTCTTTATATGTACAGATACGGCGAGCTTAAAACGTTCGGCTCTTTCCCTTACGGCTATACGACCGTTTCGGCCGTTTCTAATACGATTGAATTTTACGATTTAAAATTTGAGGTTTCTAACGAAAGTGGAAGCAAGACGACGGTGTCTCAAAAAGGAGACGGCATCTTTATCTGGACAAAATACGGAGGATATTCCGGAACACTTTCTTTTAAGAATAATAACAGAACCATAGTTGTTCCCTTTGAATTTGTGAATACAAATAATTGGTATAAAAACAGCATTATAATCACGGTCGATATAGTCGGAGATGATGTGACAATAACCATGTCCGGATCTTCGGCCGAGCTTGACAGAACGGTTTATGCCGATACGAATACGGTTAAATGTAAAGTTGACGATATTAAATCAATCTATTTGATGAAATAACCGTATGGCTTAAAGACAGTTTTACATTGTACTATTGACAAAAAATGAAAAGAACGATATCATTAATTGATATTATTTTAAAGGAACGTAATTAATGGATAAATACGGTAAACTTGCTAAAAATACAATGCTCATCAGTATCGGTGTGCTGACCTCAAAGCTCATCGTTTTCCTGATGGTCAAATTTTACACAGGATATCTTACTCCTGCGGAATACGGCGATGCCGATTTGATCAGCCAGACGGCTAACCTGCTTTTTCCCGTTGTTTCGTTGGGAATAACGGACGGCGTTTTTCGATATGCGATTAATTCCTCGACGGACAGAAACAGGGTCTTTTCCTCGGGCGCATTGGTTATTTTACTCGGCTCGATAGTTTTGATTCTTTGCTCACCGCTTTTGAATATGCTTATCGGTGACAAGATTGATGTTACGGCGGTTGTTTTGTATACCATTTCGTCGTGTATTCACTCGATATGCAGTCAGTTCGCCCGTGGATTGGGCAACACGAGGCTTTTCGCAGTTCAGGGCATAGTGAACACCTTCTCGGTCGTTGTGCTGAATATCGTTTTCCTTGCGGTTCTCGGACTCGGAATTGACGGTTATGTTTATTCAATCGTTATTTCGGACATGATTTGTGCAATTTATATTACCCTCAGAGAAAAGCTGTGGCGATATCTCACATTCAGAGTTGATAAGAGCCTTATTAAAAGAATGCTCAGATACAGCGTTCCGCTTATTCCAACGGCTATTTTCTGGTGGATTACTTCCGTTTCCGACAGATACATGATAAACTGGATGGTCGACAGCACCGCCAACGGTATTTACACTATGGCAGGTAAGCTCCCGACTGCTATTGTTCTTCTCTCCGGTGCATTCAGCGACGCATGGCAGTATTCGGCCGTCAGCGAGAGAAAGGAAGGGGAGGCGGACGAGTACAAAACGTTCTTCTCAGACAGCTGGCTTTCGTTCCAAGGCATTTTGTTCTTCGGATGCAGCTTTGTTATAGCTATTGCAAAGCCGGGAGTCAGATTGCTTGTTGCGACGGAAGAATATTTTTCAGCTTATGCCTATGTTCCGCTTTTGTGCTGCGCAATGGTTTTCTCGTCGTTCTCAACGTTCATGGGCAGCTCATTCCTTGTATTCAAAAAGAGCAGGCTTTCATTTGTAACGTCAATGATCGGCGCAATCACAAATATTATTTTGAATTTCATACTCATTCCGAAGTATGAGATTTACGGTGCGGCGGTTGCAACCTTCGCAAGCTATTTCATCGTCTTTGTGATAAGAGCATTCATGTCGAAGAGGCTTGTCGATTTCAATATGTATACAGTTCGTACTCTTGTCGGAACAGCAATAATTGTGCTCCAGACCGTATGCACATATTTTGAGCCGAAGTATCTTGTTGTGATCAATGTTGCAGCGGTTATAGCAACGGTTGTAATTTATTTCAAGACGTTCTATTCGGTAATAACAAAGGTTCTTAAAACGTTCCTTTCAAAAAGAAAAAGCAAATAAAAAACGAGAAAGGCCTGTTGACTTTTTTCACCTGATTTGGTTTAATAAGGCCGTTTTACAACATATCGGAAATGTTTTTAACATAAAATATAAGGCCACGGAAAACTATTTCCGTAGCCTTAGTTATTGTTGACTGATTTTATAAAAAAATAAAGTCGAGACAAAATCTCGACTTGGTGACCCGGACGAGAATCGAACTCGTGTTACCGCCGTGAAAGGGCGGTGTCTTAGCCGCTTGACCACCGGGCCATATGGTAGCGGCAGTGGGATTCGAACCTACGACCAATCGGGTATGAACCGAGTACTCTAGCCAACTGAGCTATGCCGCCACATCGAAACAGGTTTCGTTCAGTGCTTTTCGTTTACTCCTGAATTCCTGCGACTATGATAGTATACTACAAATAAAACCAAAAGTCAAGCACTTTTGCGAAATTTGTAGATGTGCACAGGCAGAGCGCTGCTTTTTTGCTGTTTTCAAGAAAACTTGCACAAATCCGGGCGCTATTTCTGTTTTGGCGGAAAAATGGCGGCGCAGACCACGCCGAACACCATTGCCGCCGTGATACCGGCAGAAGAGGCGGTCAGACCGCCCATGAACACGCCCAGCAGCCCCTTTTCGTCCACGGACTCCCGCACGCCCTCCGCCAGCAGATTCCCGAATCCGGTCAGGGGCACGCTTGCACCCCCGCCGGCAAACTCCACCAGCCTGGGATAAAGCCCCACCGCCGAGAGCGCCACGCCTGCCACGACATATGCTGTTAGGATTCGTGCCGGTGTCAGCTTGGTGTAGTCAATCAGCACCTGCCCCACGGCACAGAGTGCACCGCCAACCAGAAATGCCCAGAATAGATCCATTGCCATTGTTGTTCCTCCTATCATCGCCGCAGAAGTGTCAGGCGGGCTTTATTCAGTATTTCCTTAATTCTACCAAATGTGAAATGCCCGGAATGCTCTCGCCCTGCTGAGAAGCAGTAGGGGACATCAGGGCACCGGTTGCTGCAAACAGGATCTGCTTCATGGCTCCGGTTTGCAGAGCCGGCAGAAAGTGCCCGCACAGCATGCTGGCACTGCACCCGCAGCCAGAGCCGCCGGCGTGAGTGTCCTGCGTTTTCCGGTCGTACAACATTGCACCGCAGTCCCGATGCACCGCAGAAATATCATAGCCCTGCTTCATCACCAGATCGCAGAGCAGCTCGCTGCCGATCAGCCCCAGATCGCCGGTGACAATGGCGTCATACGTGTCCGGTGCTGTGTTGGTGCCTTTGAAGTACCGGACAAGGGTATCTGCTGCCGCAGGAGCCATTGCTGCTCCCATGTGGTTGGCATCTGTCACGCCCAGATCTACCATGGTGCCAATACAGCCGCCGGTGACACACACGCCGTCTGGTATGCCGTCGGGCTGCTGTAGGATCACGGCTCCGGAGCCGGTGCATGTCCACTGTGCTGTAGGCGGACGCTGCCCGCCGTAGGACAGGGGAAACCGGAACTGGCGTTCT
>OLRV01001262.1_pt1 | contig 22131 bp, 16 predicted proteins | sample 1672421 | NCBI WGS metagenome assembly OLRV01 (sample SAMEA3136684, study PRJEB25190) | human gut metagenome | biome: human gut; feature: human-associated habitat; material: faeces | place: Austria | collected 2013
GCCGATCTGGTGGTACAGAAGGCCCGCCTCGCCCGGTGCCAGCGGGGATCCGGGATCCTGCATGCACTGGGTGTACAGCTCGAGCGCCTTGCGGTAGTCCTTGGCGGCGCCCGCTGCCCTCGCCTGTTGGAAAAGCTCGTTGTTCATCTGATTCCTTCGGTTAGCCTGCAACGCGGGTTATTCGGCCGCGTTCTCGATTTCGATGGTCTCGATAACGTCGCCGACGCGCAGCTGGCCGATGACGTCCTTGCCCTCGATCGTCTGGCCGAACACCGTGTAGCCCGAGGGATCGGACGCCTTGAGTGTGCGCGCGGGCACGCCGTTTTCCGTCACGGCGACCTCGTCGGGCGTTTTCTCCTGCGTGAGCACCGTGCCCTCGTTGTCCTGCGCATCGCCCGCCGCGCCGTCGTCCGGCTTTTGCGTAAGCTCCGTTGACCACGCCTGCGCGATGCGCTCGTCCTCCCCGCGCAGCAGCGGCGCAGCGCGCAGGGCAAGCGACGTCTGCATGCTGAGATACTCCTCTCCGCCGTCTCCGCGCTCGTAGCGCAGCAGCATCACGCCCAGGCTCTCCTCCCGAAGCGAGCGCAGCGCGGCGCGCGCATCTTTTGCCGCCGTGGTAACGCTCACACCCCACAGCGTGAGCGCCGAAAGCGCAAACGAGCACAGCATCCGCCCCAAATGTTTCTTTTGCATCGCATTTCACCTCTTGGGACAATCCTATGTGCGCAGTGGGCGCGATATGACCATGCCTTGCCGCGCGCTTTCGCTTGCTTTTTCTCCTTTCGCGTGCTATGCTCCATATATGGAAGAGAAAAAAGCTCATATAATTTCGCTGACATGGCGCGAAAGTTTCTACGGAGCCGCCGAAAGGCTCTGCTATGGGTGTTTCTCCGGAGGATTTTCCGGGGGGACGCTTTTTCTTTTGCAGTTTTTTACCGAAAAGGAGTGAAGCAGCATGAAGATCCTCAAAGGCCATCTCATCTCCGCGCCCGCGCTCGGCGCGCTTGAGATCATCGAGCACGGCTGCCTTGTGCTTGATGATGACGGCACGATCAAAAGCGTTGAAAAGGCTGTGCCGCAGCATGTCGACGCCGAGGTCATCGACTACGGCGACAAGCTCATCATGCCGTCGTTCGTCGATATGCACCTGCACGCGCCGCAGTATCCCATGCTCGGCATGGGCATGGATCTGCCGCTCATTGACTGGCTCAACACCTACACCTTCAAGACCGAGGCGCGCTTTGCCGACAACGACTATGCCCGCCGCATTTACCAAAAGCTCGCGAGCGACCTCATCACGAGCGGCACGACGCGCGTTTGTATGTTCTCCTCCCTCCACACGGACGCGACGCTCATTTTGATGGAAGAACTCGAAAAGGCTGGCGTCACGGGTTATGTCGGCAAGGTCAACATGGACCGCAACGGCAGCAGCGACTTGCAGGAGACGACCGAGCAGTCCAAGCGCGAAACGCTGCGCTGGCTCGACGAATGCGCGCGCTTTACAGCCGTCAAGCCCATTTTAACGCCGCGCTTCACCCCCTCGTGCACCGACGAGCTGATGCGCTGGCTCGGTTCTCTCGCCCGTGAGCGCGGGCTGTATGTCCAGTCGCACCTGTCTGAAAACAAGGGTGAGATCGCGTGGGTCAAAGAGCTCTGCCCCGACTGCACGCAGTATTGGGAGAGCTATGACCGCGCAGGGCTGTGGAAGGACCACACCGTGATGGCGCACTGCGTCCACTCCGATGCGCGCGAGCGCGAGGCGATGCGCGAGCATGGCGTTGTCACGGCGCACTGCGCAGGGTCGAATATCAACATCTGCTCGGGCGTTGCGCCCGTGCGGACGCTGCTGCGCGAGGGAAACCGCGTCACCCTCGGCTCGGACATCGCGGGCGGGGCGCTGCTCGCGATGAACAAGGTCATCACCATGTCGATCCGCGCCTCTAAGTTCCGCCACATGCAGACCGACGGGCGCGACGAATTCCTCACGGTGGAGGAGGGCTACTACCTCGGCTCCTCCGCGGGGCACGAGTATTTCGGCGGCCACGGCGGCTTTTTCCCCGGCGACAAGCTCCACGCCATCGTCGTGGACGACGCGGACTTCACCGAGGCCGCCCGCCCGCTTTCGCTGCGCGAGCGCTTCGAGCGCGCCATCTACATGATGTACCGGCACAACATCGTCTCCGTCTGGTCGGAGGGAAAAAACGTCGTTTCCTGAGAAAAAAGGGGGGAGGGCGCGCCCTCTCCCTCATTTTTTCAGAAGTCACAAAAAAACTTATAAAATACTATTGACAAAGCCCCTTCACATTTGGTATAGTAGCTCGTGTCCTGTCGAGCAGGAATATTTGGCGGCATAGCTCAGCTGGCTAGAGCATGCGGTTCATACCCGCAGTGTCCCCGGTTCAAATCCAGGTGCCGCTACCATGTAGCACGGGATGCGAAAGCATCCCGTGTCTCATATGGCCCGTTGGTCAAGTGGTTAAGACACGGCCCTTTCACGGCTGTAACATGGGTTCGAATCCCGTACGGGTCACCACATTCGGAGGCTTAGCTCAGCTGGTTAGAGCGCCTGCTTCACACGCAGGAGGTCACTGGTTCGAGTCCAGCAGTCTCCACCAAAACCTCACTTCTTCGGAAGTGAGGTTTTTCTTGTTTTCGGCAAAAGGAAAGACATCGTGTCTTTCTCGGGAAAAAACAAAAAGAGGGAACGGAAAAACCGTTCCCTCTTTTTTCATCAGATAGTGGTTGCTTACTTGGCGCTCGCTGCGCGGTAGAGGAAGGTGACGATCTGCGCTCTCGTGCAGTTGCTGTTGGGGGCGAAGGTCGTCGAACTCATGCCGGAGGTCACGCCCTTTTCCACCGCCCAGTTGACGGCGGAGGCATAGTAGGCGCTCGCGGCGACGTCAGTAAACGCGCTCGCGGAAGCCGCGGCCGGACTGTTGTTCGCCTTCCAGAGGAAGGTAACGCTCTGACCGCGCGTGACGGTCGCGTCAGGGGAGAAGGTCGTCGCGCTCGTGCCGGTGGTCACCTTGTTTTCCACTGCCCAGGCAACCGCCTTTTCATAATAGGCGCCGCTCTTCACATCGGTAAAGGCCGTGGTCAGGGACTTCGGCTCGGGGCTGCCGGCAGCCTTCCACAGGAAGGTGACCATCTGGCCGCGCGTGCAGCTTGCGTTGGGGGCGAAGGTCGTCGCGCTCACGCCGGAAGTGACCTTGTTCTGGATCGCCCAAGCGACGGCGTCGGCGTAGTAAGCGCCCTCTGCAACGTCGGTGAACGGAAGCGCAACGGATTCGGAGCCGTCGTAGTTCTTGTCGCTCAGGACGGAGGAGAAGAGGAAGTTGCTGATGTAGGCATACTCATCTCTCTGGTGCACCTTGTGGGTGAGGGAGTTGGCAAAGAGGACAACGTTCATGCCGTTTTCCTTGTAGGCAAAGCCCTGCACGCCACCGTTCATGTAGGCCTTGAAGCCAGCTGCGCGCTCGGCCGTATTCGTGGGAACGAAGCCCTCGGTCGGCGTTCTGGTCTTGTCGCTCTTGACGAGCACCGCTGCGTCGGCGGGGATCTGGGAGAAGTAGCCGAGGCCGTAGGCATAAAGAATGCCGTCGCCGTCGAGAATGTAGCTCGCGTTCACAAGGGTCTTGTTGGGATAGACAACAGGGGTCAGGCAGTCCATCGCGCCGTCCAGCTCGGTGTATTCCACACCGGCGATGAGGTCGGAGGCGGAGGACGCCGCGGAATAGCTGTAACCGATGTAGGGAAGGCCGTTCTTCACGGCGGTCTTTGCGGCGGAATCCAGCTTCGAAGCGCCCGCAGCGGCATCTGCCTTGGTCACGTCGGAGGTCGTGGTGAAGCCCATGAGGTTCATCGCGGCGGTGTCGTAGTTCCAGCTTGCGCTCTGGCTGATCTGCGGCGCGTAGACAAAGCCCTTCTCGCTTTCAGCAGGCGTGCCGGGGACGTAGACGGTCGGGGACTTGGTGATGATCTTTGCCTTCACGCTCGTCTTGTCGACGCCCGTGGCAGAGAGCAGATACTTGCCCGCGACGGTCTGATAGTCGGCGTAGGAGCAGATGAAATCGCCCATGTGGTCGCCGCTCGTGACCATGCCGACGGTCTTGCCGGCCTTGAGAAGTTCGTTGACGGCGGCGGTGGAGTCTTCAGAGGCGTTGGAGAGGATGACGTCTTTGTTCTTGTCACCTGTGAAGTAGGAGGTCAGCGCCTTGGTGTAAGCGAGCGCGTCGTCGTGGTCCATCGCGTCGCCGCAGACGGCGGAGATGCTCTTGTAGGCGGCGGGCTCGGCCACGGTGACCATGTCGAAGCCGCGCGTTTCATTGAAGGAGGTGATGCCCTCGGAGTAGAGGATCGTCCAGCCGTTGATGAGCGTGCCGTCATAGAGCGCGCCGTTGGCGACAGAACGCTTGGCCTGATACATCGAGACGATCATCGTACCGGCGGGATAGGTGACGCCATCATAGGTGAAGTCCTTCTCGGTCACATTGACCTTGACGTCGTTTCTCGTGAGCCACTCCATCATGTCGGCCGCGGCCTGAAGGTTGGTCTGGTTCTTGCCGTCGAGCGGGATGATGTAGCACTCGGGATAGAAGTTGCCGTTCTGGCCCGCGCCCTTGTACTCGGGACGGAAGACGTCCATCTCCGCGCCCTCGACGTCGTTCTGGTCGCACAGCCACTGGCCGACCAGCTCAAAGGCATCGGAGTTAAAGTTCTTCACGCCGCGCTGGAAGATGGTGACCTGGGATTCAAGATAGGAAAGCTTCTCCGCGGCAACATAAGCGGCGTTGCCGAGGATACCGTACTGCACCGCCTGAGCGGTATCGTCGTTGTAGGCGGGCAGCTCAACGGTATAGGCAACGGTGCCCTGCAGCATGGCGAACTGAGGGGTGTAGCTCGTGGACATATCGTCCCACGGGTCTTCCCAGTAGGTCTCCGTGCCGCTGCCGGTATAGGTGAGGTAATCGCGCTGGGGAATCACATAGCTGTTGTAGCCATCGTTGTTGGCGACCGCCGCGATGCCGAGCGCCTCGCCGCCGGTGATGAGGTGGTTGGCGAGCAGGTCATACTCGAAGTTCGGCTCGTGCGGGGGATCGCAGGGCTCGCACTGGAAGGCCTGCACGCGGCCGTGGAACTCGGTGAGCGAGAGAGGATTATAGGTGCCGATGAGCTGCTGCATGTTGGCCGTCTCGCTCGTGGTCTGGAAGGAGTTGTCGCGGTTGAGGTCGTAGCCGTTGGTGGAATGTCTCGTCAGGTAAGTACGTCCGTCGACATTCTCCTCGGGGACGAGGATGAAGAACACGTCGGACAGCAGCTCGTCCTTGACGTTTACAGTGTTGCTCTTCACGGTGTAATACTTTTCAAGGTCGACCTTGCCGGACTTGCCGTTGTTATCGGCCGTCAGGTAACCTAAGTAGCTGGCCTTATCCTTGACGAGGTCGGGGATGGCAACGCTGCCCTCCGCGCCCACAGGACCCATCTCTTCCTTGAGTTCTTTTTCGCCCGCGGCGGTGAAACCGGTGAGCGTCTTGTAGTCGATGGTCTTTTCGCTCGTGATCATCTTGGCGAAGTCGAGCACGCCGTCGGTGGCGGCGACCTCGTTGGAGTGGATGTTGGAATACATCACGGGCACGCGGATATCGTCGAGCGCGCCGGACTTGATCTGGGCGAGCACGGCATCGGGATCGGTCTCGGCCTGCTCGGTCAGGGCGAGCCACTTGCTCACGCTCGCCTTGGAGTCGGCGACGATCAGGTAGGGCATATCACGGCCCGCGGTGGACTGGCCCATGGAAAATTCTTCCACGTAGAGACCGTTTTTCGTGCCGTTTGCCACGATCGTATCGAGCTCCTTGTAGATCTCCCACATGGTGTTGAAGTTTTCATACGGCGCAACTTTGACGCTCACGGAGCCGAGATCCTTGCCGCTGTTTTTGGCGACGAGATCAAAGTAGCCGCACAGGTCGATGTAGTAGCCGCCGTTCACATGGGGCACGCTGTAATCGGGCGTCGTCACGCCGGTTCTGCGGTTGGTGGAGTAGAAGTAGTTATTCACGTGGAAGCTCACGTCGAGGACGGTCTTGCCGTTTTTCTCGCTTGCGGAGAGCTTGATGTCCGTGAACTGGTGCTCGTCGCCCTCGGTCATCCAGTCATTCAGAGAGCCGCCCGCGTAAGCGTAGGGGAACAGCTCCTCGTTGACGTAGGGGCGGGAATCGTCGCGCTCGAGCGCGAGCGAAACGGTACCGGTGCTGATGGCCGCGGCGAGCGCATCCTTCGTCATGCCGGACACGGGGATGGAGAGGGACACATCCTTGCCGTTTTTATCGGTGACAAGGGTGATGGTCGCGTCGACCGGGAATTTCGTTCCCAGCAGCGCATCGTCCTTGGGGTTCATGTCCTGATAGCTGACGGCGAACGCGGACGTGACCGCGAGCGAGAGCGTCATTACCAGGGCCATCAGCAGCGCGAGCGCTTTGCTGACAGAGTTTGGATAATGTTTCATGGTTTTCGTCCTCCAGAGTGGTCTTATGCCGCCACACACAGCGGCGGAAAGTTGATGCGTTTAGTGTAACTCAATAAAAATACATAGTCAAGGGAATATTCATACCTAACCCAACCAAATTTTAACGTTGAATCTGTATTTTTGTTCATCATTTTTCACAAAGCAGTGCGTCAAGCCCCCGTCTTTCAGATCCTTTTGTGAATGTATCCGTAAATTTATACAGAATCGCGCTGCATAGGATATTCTTCTTCGCCGCGATTGCAAATGACGGCGGGGCGCATTATAATAAGAGGCAATCATCATTCAAATGCAGGAGGAACCGAATATGCGGCTGCAAAGCGCAATCTTTACACTGGGCGATACCCTCTTCACCCCCGACGGCGCGGCACGCGAGGGACTCGACAAGGCGCTTTCACTTTTTAAGATGGAGGGCGTGTGGCTCGGCGCGGTGACGGCGCTCAGCGCGGAGGACGCGCAAAAAGCGCTCGAAAAGGCGGGGCTTAACTCGTATTTCCGCTTCGTGCTGACAGAATCCGTCGCGCTCTGCAAGGCGGACAGCGGCACGATGTTCGAGCGCGCGATGAAGCGCCTGCACTCGCAAAAGGACGATACGATCGTCTTTTCCGGCTCGCTTGCGGCGATCCAAAACGCGAAGGACGCGGGTTTTCGCACCGTGGCGGTGCAGGGAAGTGCGGGCGCGGCGGACTGGTCGACGATGCAGCAACTCGCCACGCAGAGCCTTGCGCAGTACAGCGAATTGCTGTCAGATTCTGTGTGAATTTTGGGAAAACGACAGGATTCGACGTTTTTTAGTTGCAGTCTTTCTCAACTGCGATATAGTAAGAATATAACTATCAGAAAGGAAGGTTCGCGCCATGTCGGATTTCTACTCGGCTATCATCTTCCTTTCGGTCTTTATTATGATTATCATGGACATGCTCGTGAGCGGCAATGATCTGATGGAGCATGACAAAAAGCAGATAGTTTACACGATCTCCGTACTGGTGATCGCATGCATGGTCTCGGAATGGTTCGGCGTTTGGATGGACGGAGCCGACCCGTCGCTGCGGACGCTGCACATCCTCGTTAAGACCATCGAGTTATCCACAGCGCCGATCATCACGGTGCTTTGCAGCGACCTGATAACGCCGCTCAAGCATAATATACCCTCATCGGCGTCCACGCGGGGCTCGAGGTGCTGTCGGCTTTCTTCGGCTTCATCTTCTCGGTCGACGCACAAAACGTTTATCATCACGAAACGTTTTACTGGGTCTACGTGCTGGCCTATGCCAGCGGCGTTCTGCTGTTCATTGGTCAGCTGCTGAGCGAGAGTTCGCACCATTATGGCCTGTATCGGGCGCTCGTTATCGTCCTGCCGGTCTTTTTCTTCTGTGGGCTGTTCCTCCAGTACGGTGCCGGAGTGCGCATCATGTGGGCGTGCTCAGCGGTCGATGTTCTGATGATTTACATCCTGTATTCCGAGCTCACGCAGAAAATCGACACGCGGACTCATCTTCTGAACCGCCGCAGCTATGAGAGCCGTCTCGCCTCGTTGCGCGGGCACGCAGTCATCTACTATTTCGACGTGGATGAGTTCAAGTCCGTCAACGACACCTTTGGCCATGGCGTGGGCGACGCGGTGCTTGCCGAGGTCGGCAGCACGATCTACGCCGTGTTCTCCAAGGTCGGCTACTGCTACCGCATCGGCGGCGACGAATTCTGCGTCATCGCGCAAATCTCCGACACGGCGGCGGAAAAGTATCTTTCGGAATTCCTGCGCGAGCTGACGGCACAGCGAGTGAAAAACGAGCACCTGCCTCACGTGTCGGTCGGCTATGCGTGCTTCAATCCGGTGCTCGGCAGCGTAGAGGATGCGATCAAACGCGCCGACCGGATGATGTACCACTACAAGCGCAAGCGCAAAAGCGAAGCGCTCACAAATGATGATACCGTAAAAAGCTGACGATCTTTTGACCGTCAGCTTTTTGTATCTGCTTTTATTTCGCCTCAATCTCCGCGTCCTCCTGCGGCTGGAGCTTGCTGCCAAAATACGCGAGCACCGCGCCGAGGATGGCGCACGCGACGCCCCAGACCATCTCCGCTGTCGAGGCAAAGTCCGTCGGAATGATAATGATCGTGGAGGCAAGCACGATGCCGATGACAGCGTGATAAGCGATGGAGTAGTGCGTGTCGAAAAGCCTGCTCACAATGCGGGCAAACAGCGCCATCACGCCGACCATGCCAAGCCCCCAGGGGATGAGCACGGCAAGATCAAGCTGCGCGATGCCGTCGATCAGCGGCGTGAGAAGGCCGACCGCCATCAGGATGGACGACGACGTCATCCCCGGGATGATGAAGCTGAAGCCCCACAGCACGCCGCAGAAGAGAAAGCCCCAGAAGTTTGCGGGCATCTCGGCAAATGAACTGAACTTGACGGCCATCAGCGCGCCGAACAGGACGAGGAAGCTGACGATCAGCGAAATATACGAACCGTTGCCGCGCCCCTGCGTACCCGCCTCGTGCCAGAGGTCGGGCAGCGTGCCGAGGATGAGCCCGATGAAGAGGCACGTGGCGACGGTTTCCGACTGGTGAAACAGCGCAAGGATCACGCTGCCGCCGCCCAAAAAGCCGATCGCCCAGCCGATGCCGACGGCGAGCAGCATCCGCCAGTAGCGTTGAAGCGCGCGCCTGGGGTGCGTGAGCAGCTCCATCGCGGGGCGGTAGATGCCGAATACGACTGCGAGCACGCCGCCGGAGATGCCCGGCAAAATCGCGCCCGCGCCGATGATGATACCCTGCACAATGCGCATGATACCGTTTTTGATGCGGGAATTTTTCATATTGCTGCCTTTTTATGTGCTGCGCCCGCCGCAAAGCGGCGGAACGCGACGCGATTCAATAGCCCTTTCTGCGGTCGACGAGGTGATGCATCGGGCGGCCCGCGGCGTAATTTTCCAGATTTTCGCAGAAGAGCTGCACGTTGCGCTCGCAGGTGTAGCCGAGCGTCATGTTGCCCGCGACGTGCGGCGTGAGCAGGAGGTTCTTGGCCTTGCGCAGCGGATGATCCGCAGGCAGCGGTTCGGGCACGACGACATCGAGCGCCGCACCGGCGAGGTGCCCGGAATCCAGCGCTTTGATCAGCGCGTCCTGATCGATGGCCGTGCCGCGGCCAACGTTGATGACGTAAGCGCCTTTCGGGAGCAGCGCCATGCGGTCTGCGTTCAGGATGTTCACCGTGTCGCTCACCGAGGGGAGAGACATGAAGAGAAGATCGGTCTCGGGCAGGAGCTGATCGAGCTCCGTGACGGGATGAACGGCGTCAAAGTCCGCGTTCGCGCGGCCGCTGCGGCTGACGCCGGTCAGGCTCGCGGGATGGAACGCGCGCACGCGGCGGGCAAACTCCGTGCCGATGTCGCCCGTGCCAAGGCACGTGACGCGCGCGCCGTGGAGCGAGTGGATGCCGCCCGGGAGCACGCGCCAGCCGCCCTCGCGGATGATCTCGGTGTATTCCATCTGGCGGCGCAGCAGCATCAGCGAGACCATGACGGAATGCTCGGCGATCGTCGTGCCGTAAGCGCCCGAGGCGTTCGTCAGCAGGCAGTCGGGATTCTGATACAGGTCGTCGCGGCAGAAGTGGTCCACGCCCGCCCAGCAGCTCGCGTACCACTTGAGATTGCGTGCGCCCGCGATAACGCGCTGGGACGGATGGCCGTAGAGGATCGTGCAGTCGTCCACATTGCCCTCCGCCGCCTTGGACGAGGGGAAGAAGACGATGTCGTAGCCGCAGCGTGCGGCGGTGTCGCGCAGCGTCTTTTCGTATGCCGGAGTCAGGAAGTCGATGATGACGCCGATTTTTTCATTCATGGTTCAATTCCTCCAAAATCATTTCTGCGACGCGCAGACCGTCGGCCGCGGCACTCATGATGCCGCCGGCGTAGCCCGCGCCCTCGCCGCAGGGATATAGACCGCGCAGGGCGGATTGAAAACTCAAGTTGTCGCGCACGATGCGCACAGGCGACGAAGAGCGCGTCTCCACCGCCGTCAAAACGGCGTCGGGCGCATCGAAGCCCCTTAATTTCCGTCCCAGCATCGGAAGGCCCTCCTCGAGCGCCTCGCACACAAAGGGCGGGAGACAGCCGTGCAGGTCGCACCAGCGGACGGAGGGAAGATAGGTCGGGACAACCTTTCCCGCCCCCGTTGACGGGCGATGCTTGAGAAAATCTTCGACCCGCTGGGCGGGGGCGGCGTAATTTCCACCGCCAAGGCGATAGGCCGCGTCCTCCAGCTCGCGCTGGAACCGGACGCCCGCGAGGGTATCGCCGGACGGGAAATCCTCCGGCGTAACGGAGACCAAAAGTCCGCCGTTGATGTTCTCGCCGTCGCGCGCAAATTCGCTCATGCCGTTTGTCACGACGCGCTTTTCCTCCGACGCGGCGGCGACGACCTCGCCGCCGGGGCAGACGCAGAACGAGAACACGCCGCGCCCCTTTTCCGTGTGGCAGGAGAGCTTGTACGACGTGGGTGGGAGGCCGGGCGTGCCCGCCGCCTCCTTATATTGCGCTAAGTCCATGTCGCGCTGGCGGTGCTCGATGCGCACGCCGACGGCAAAGGGCTTTGGCTCCATCGGCACGCCGCGCTTTTGCAGCATTTCGAACGTATCGCGCGCGCTGTGGCCGGGCGCGAGCACGACGTGCTTTGTGGGCAGCGTGTACTCCCCCTCGGGGGCGCTCACGCGCAGCGCCGTGACGCTGCCGCTGTTCTGCTCGATATCCACAACCTTGTGGGAAAACCGAACTTCGCCGCCGCGGTCGATGATCTCGCGGTGGAGATTTTGCAGCACCACATATAATTTGTCGGTGCCGACATGAGGCTTGGCGTCGACTAAAATATCCTCGCTCGCGCCGAAGCGGACGAACTCCTCTAAAATATAGCCGTGGCGCAGGTCCTTTGTGCCGGTGTTGAGCTTGCCGTCGGAAAATGCGCCCGCGCCGCCTTCGCCAAATTGCACGTTCGAGGTCAGATCAAGCTCGCCCGTGCGCCAGAAGTGCTCGACATCGCGCTTTCGCTGCTCGACCGCGCGCCCGCGCTCTAATAAAATGGGTCTTGCGCCGCAGCGGGCCAGCAGCAGCGCGCAGAAAAGGCCCGCGGGCCCCGCGCCGATAACGACAGGGGAGACCTCCGGCGCTGAAACAGGCGCGGGCGGCGCATATTTCTTCGGCGCGTAGGGCTGCACATTCTTATTCTTGCAGCGCCGTAAAACGCCGGATTCGTTTTTGACCTCGACCGCGGCAGAGCAGACGAGCTTCACGCCCTCGCGCGCGTCGATGGAGCGGCGCAGGAGATGAACGGAAACAAGCGCCTCCTCGCTCACGCGCAGCGCGTGCGCGCAGGCCGCGCGCAGCTTGTCTTCCTTTGCCCCCACGGGGAGCTTCAGATTGTCGATGCGAAGCATGTGCGCCGCCTCCTTTTTCTTCAGTCGCGTTTCATTTTATTATGACGGAAAGGAAAGCGCAAGGGGAATCGCGCGATTATCACAGAAACTTAAAAAAGTCATCGGGAATTTAAGAAATCGTCAAATAGCGTTCAAGAAATATACATAAATATGCCCTATGATAGCACCATCGAAAGTCAAGAGGCCGCAAACAAGGGGCTCATTCCATAGGAGGTCAACATCATGTACGAAGACGAAAACAACCTGTATCACTACAGCTATCGCAAGGGCGACGAGCAGAACCCCAACGCCCCGATCGACACGAAGAACTACGCCGAGGACCCGTGGGATAAGAATCCCGGCGGCAGCCCGAAGAAAAAGGGCGGCAGCGGTCTTTCCGGCAAGATCGTGGCGCTGGCGCTGGTGTGCGCGCTCGTCGGCGGCTTCATCGGCGCAGGCGTGAGCGGCGCGACGACCAAGGTCAACAAGACGAGCGTTCAGGTCAGCGACCGCGAGGTCGCGCAGGTGCAGACCGTCAAGGTCGACGGCAAGACGCAGATGTCGATGTCGGAGGTCTATGCCTCGAACGTCAACAGCGTGGTGTCCATCAACGTTTCCGCCACGACCAACTACTTCGGCCAGACCGTGCAGACCGCCGCGAGCGGCACGGGCTTTTTCATCACGGAGGACGGCTACATTCTCACGAACCACCACGTCATCTCTGATGCGAGCAGCGTGAAGGTAACGCTTTACAACGGTGAGACCTACGACGCCAAGGTCATCGGCAGCGATGAGGACTACGACATCGCCGTTCTCAAGATCGACGTGACGGGCGCAACGCCCGTGGTGCTGGGCGATTCGAGCAAGGTCGCCATCGGCGAATCCGTCGCCGCCGTGGGCAATCCCCTCGGCGAGCTGACGTTCTCGATGAGCGAGGGCATCGTTTCCTGCGTCAACCGCGCCATCAATGTTGACGGCACGCCGTTCAACATGATCCAGGTCGACTGCTCCATCAACCCCGGCAACTCCGGCGGCCCGCTCTTCAATAGCTACGGCGAGGTCATCGGCATCGTGTCGGCCAAGTATTCGAGCTACTCGAACACCACCGTGGAGGGCATCGGCTTTGCCATTCCCATCAACGACGTCGTGTCGCTCGTCAAGGACATCATGACCAACGGCTATGTGACCAACAAGGCCTACATGGGCATCACGCCGCAGACGATGACCGCGCAGATGGCGCAGCAGTACCGCTACGACGTGACCGAGGGCGTCTTCGTCTGCTCCGTTGACCCGGACAGCGCCGCCGACAAGGCGGGGCTCAAGCTCGGCGATGTCATCACGAAGATGGACGACACCGACATCACGTCCTACGAAGACCTCGTCGCGGCCAAGAAGAGCTACAGCGCGGGCGACACCGTGACGCTGGCCGTCTACCGCGAGGGTAAGACGATCGAGGTAGAGCTCACCTTCGACGCTGTTCCCGAATCGGTGGAAACGAACAATTCCGACCAGAGCACCGACAACAGCTACAATGGTAACGGCGGGTACGGCAACGGCGGGTACGGCAATGGCGGCAACGGCTACTACTCCAATCCCTGGGATTTCTTCAATAACTTCTTCGGCTACGGCGGCTAAATGCCGCAAAGCAGCAAAAAGGCGGAACCTCTCAAAAAGAGGTTCCGCCTTTTTTATTTTTTTGTTCGCGGTTTTACTTGCTGCGCTTGAGCACCTCGCACACGAGCTCATAGACGCGCGCGGTGGAGGCGACGTTCAGCCTCTCCTCCACCGAATGCACATCGTGCAGCTCCGGTCCCATGGACAGCGCGTCGAGGCCAGGGATCTTTTCGATGAAGAGTCCGCACTCAAGGCCGCCGTGGGTGGCTTCGATCTTCCCGTCGTGGCCGGTGAGGTCGCGGTAGACCGCTTCGATCTCCTTGCGGAGGGCAGAATCGCGGTCGTATTGCCAGCCGGGATAGTTGCTGCGCTCGCCCACGGTGCCGCCGCCGAATTCGACGATGGCCTTCACGCGCTGAATGAGCATATCCTTCTGCGAGGCGATGCAGGAGCGGACGGAGAAGGAGCACTTCACGCCGTGCCCGTCCGTGCGCATCACGCCGAGGTTGAGAGAAGTCTGCACAAGACCGGGGAAGTCGGCGCTCATCTCCTGCACGCCCTGCGGCAGGGCAAGGAGCACATGCAGCAGTCTCGACGTGTCCGCTGCGGAGAACGCGGCCGGAACGTCAGCCTTTTCGCACACGAGGGAAATGCCGCCGTCGGTAACGGCGTACTCATTTTTGAGCGTTGCGTCGAATTCCTTGATGAACGCCTCGAACGCGGGCGCATCAGCCGCGGAGACTGCGGCAAGCGCGTCGGCGCGCAGGCAGATGACATTGTCGAACTCGCCGCCCGTCAGCTCATGCACGCGCAGCGAGGGGCAGCGCTCCATCGCGCTATACAGCGTGCGCGCCATCAGGCAGTTGGCGTTGCCGCGGCCCTGATTGATGTTCATGCCGGAGTGGCCGCCCTTGAGACCCGAGATCGTCACGCGGTAGCCGGTCATGCCGTCCGCGCGCTCCTGCGGCGCGTTCAGCGCGCAGTCAAGGCGCACGCCGCCCGCGCAGGACACGGTGAAAACGCCCTCTTCCTCAGAGTCGAGGTTCAAAAGCTTTTTGCCCTTCAAGTCCGAGCAGTCCAGCGCGAACGCGCCGTCCATACCGACCTCCTCGTCGACGGTGAAGACCGCCTCGATGGGGGGATGGGGGAGCGTTTCGTCGGATAAAATCGCGAGGATCATCGCAACGGCGATGCCGTTGTCGCCGCCAAGCGACGTCTTGTCTGCCCAGACCCATTCGCCGTCGGTACGGACGTCAAGCCCGTCGCGCGTCATGTCCTTGGTGCAGTCCTCGGTTTTGGCGCAGACCATGTCGATATGGCCTTGCAAGATAATGGGCGCAGCGTTTTCATAGCCGCAAGAGCCGTTCTTCCAGATAATGACGTTGTTGCACGCCTCCTGACGGTATTTAAGGCCCAATTCCTTCGCAAAGCCGACGCACAGGTCGCTGATTTGCTTCGTATTTCCGCTGCCGTGGGGAACGGAGCAGAGCTTTTCAAAATAGTAGAATACCTTTTCCGGCTGGAGATTTGATAAGACCGCCATGATATCCTCCCGAATTTTCTTAGTTGATCTGCTTGCGGCGGCTCAGGTTCATCGTGCCGTCCTGCATGTCCTGAATGCTGTCGAGGCTCCTGCCCGTGCCTTCGGCCACGCACTGGATGGCGTTCTCGGCCACCATGGCGTGGATGCCGGTGCGGGCGGTGACGAGCTTATCAAAGCCGCGGACTAAGCTGCCGCCGCCGGTCATGACGATGCCGTTGTTCGAGATATCGGCCACGAGCTCGGGCGGGGTCTTTTCAAGCACGAGGTGGACCTCCTCCATGATGCGCTCGACGGGCTCTTCAAAGGCCTCGAGCATTTCCGCAGACGAGACGGAGATGAGCTCGGGAAGGCCCGTGATAAGGCTTCTGCCCTTGACCTCCATGGTCATTTCCTCTTCCGGCGGGAAGACGCAGCCGATCTGCATCTTCATCTGCTCGGCCGTGCGCTCGCCGACGAGCAGGTTGTGCTTGCGGCGCATATACTTGACGACGGCCTCGTTGAACTGGTCGCCCGCGATCTTGATGGAGGACGACTCGACGACGCCGGAGAGCGAAATGACCGCGATATCGGACGTACCGCCGCCGATGTCGATGATCATGTGGCCCTCGGGCTGGGTGATGTCGATGCCCGCACCGATGGCGGCGGCGACAGGCTCTTCAATGAGGTAGACGCGGCGCGCGCCGGCCTGAATGCCCGCGTCGATGACCGCGCGCTCCTCGACCTCGGTGATGCCGGAGGGAACGCAGATGATGATGCGCGGCTTGAAGAGCTGGAAGCCCATGACTTTATGCAGGAATTCCTTGATCATGCGCTCGGTGACCTCGTAGTCGGAGATCACGCCCTCGCGCAGGGGACGGATGGCGATGATGTTGCCCGGCGTGCGGCCCAGCATGGCCTGCGCATCCGCGCCGACCTTCAAGAGCTTGCCGGTGTTCTTGTCGAGCGCCACGACCGAGGGCTCGTTGAGCACGATGCCTTTATCCTTAATGTAGATCAGCACCGACGCGGTGCCCAGATCCATGCCGATGTCTTTGGTAAAAGAAAACATAGCGTGTTACCTCTTATTTTTCTGAAAACTGAAATGAGCGATGCTCATACTTTCCCATGATGTTTTTATTATAACGGCTCGAAATTGAGTTTGCAATAGCATTGTGCGCGATTTTCCGCACGGTATCAGGGGAAAATAAGGAAAAACATACCCCTGCGCCGCTGATTTTCGCGTCCGCAGACGCGAAACATTTGAATCGTTTTTACCCGCGGCGTGTACGTGGGTAAAAACACTTTGCGCGGAGCGCGTGTCGAACCTGTGAGGCACGAAGCGCAGCGAAACTTTCTCAAAAAAGAGGCGTCGCCTCTTTTTTGAAGACTTTAGTCTTCGTCCGCCGCGGCGAGGGTGGCGCAGATGACTTTTTCCGCGCCAGCTTCCCGTAAAACTCTCGCGGCTTCGCGGAGCGTGGCGCCGGTGGTGAGGATATCGTCGATGAGCAGGATGCGCTTGCCTTTGATCTTATCCTCATTGACGGCAACGTATGCGCCGACGACGTTTTTCTGCCGCTCCTCACGGGACGAAAGCGACGACTGCGCGACGTTGTCCTTCGTCTTTTGCAGCAGCGTTTCGGGTGCGACGCTCCAGTGGCGGCAGGTCTCGCGCGCGAGCAGATACGACTGGTCGTAGCCGCGCTCTTGTTTGCGCTTTTTCGACACGGGGACATAGGTCACAATGTCGAATTCTCCGCCGAAGTACTCGGCAACGGCCTGCGCTAAAACATCGCCAAAGCCCGTGCAGCGGCTCTGTCCCGCGTGGAATTTGTAGTTCAGCAGCGCCTCGCGCACGATGCCCTCGTACTTGAGCGGGGCAAGGCACGCGCCGATCTCCGCTCTCTCATGGAGCGGCGTTTTGCAGTAGGGGAGCGCCTTTTCGCACTCAAAACACACGCCGTGAACGCCGGGTTTTCCACAGAAGGCGCAGCGCGGTGGAAAAAGTAAGGATGCGAGCGATTCCAGCAAGCTCATTTTTCCTCCCCACCTTTCCGAAGCCGCCACTTGAGGCCGCTGTAGCGGCGGCTGCGGCGGTCGTTCTCCGCCATTTTGTTCACGGCGGAATCGTCGCCGACGATGACGAGCAGCTCGCGCGCGCGGGTGATGGCGGTATAGAGCACGCCGCGCACCATCAGCGACGGCGCACACGGCGCGCCGATGAACACAACGCCGCGGTATTCGCTGCCCTGCGCCTTATGTACGGTCATGGCGTAGGCCATGTCGAGCTCTGCGAGCATGTCGGACGTGTAGGTCGCGGTGCGGTCGTCGAAGACGATCTCCAAAAGCTCGCCGCTCGGGTCGATCTTTGCGATCTTACCGACATCGCCGTTGAAGATGCCCGTGCCGGCGGTGCCGTCCTCCTTCTGCCAGACGACGTCGTAGTCGTTGCGCGTCTGCATGACGCGGTCGCCCTCGCGGAAGATGAGCTCGCCGAAGCGGCGCTCCTGTTTGCCGGGCTTCGGCGGGTTCAGCGCGGCCTGCAGGGCAAAGTTCAGCGACCGCGTCCCCGCGTCGCCGCGGCGCGTCGGGGTGAGCACCTGCAATTCGTCCGCGGGGATGCCCATCTTGTCGGGCAGCCTTGTTTTGCACAGCTCGACCACGGTCTCGACCAATCGCACGCTGTCGCGGCGGGGGAGAAAGAAAAAGTCGTTCGCCGCCGCGTTTTTGAGCTTGGGCGGCATGCCGGTGTTGACGAGGTGCGCGTTGCGCACGATCATCGACTGCTCGGCCTGACGGAAAATGTCGCGCAGGGCAACGGTCGCGATGCGCCCGCTGCGGATCAAATCGGAAAATACGTTCCCCGCGCCGACGCTCGGCAGCTGGTCGGGGTCGCCGACGAGCACAAGGCGGCAGCCCGGGCGCAGCGCCGCAAGCAGCGCACGCATGAGGGACAGATCAACCATCGAGGTCTCGTCCACAATGAGCGCATCGGCCTCGAGCGGTTCCTTTTCGCCTTTGGTGAACGTCACCTCGCCAGTCTGGTCGTTGAAGGTCATGCCGAGCATGCGGTGGATGGTCTGCGCGTCGCGGTCGCAGAGCTCGCCCATGCGCTTGGCGGCGCGGCCCGTGGGCGCGGCGAGCAGAACGCTCAATCCCATGCGCTCGAAGAGCGCGACGATGGCGCGCACGCTCGTCGTCTTGCCCGTGCCGGGACCGCCGGTCAGCAGCAGCAATTCTTCCTTTGCCGCGAGCTCGACAGCCTGACGCTGGAGCGGCGCGTACTGCACGCCCTGCTCGCGCTCGATTTCTTTGATGACGCGCTCGACGCCGCGCAGGGCGTCGGGCTTGTCCGCGAGCATCGCCTCGATGCGCGTGACAACGTAGGTCTCATCCTCCCACGACTGACGCAAATAGCAGGCCGTCACATTCGCGACGCCCTCCTGCACGATGCGGTGGATGGCGATGAGATCGTCGAGGCTTTTTTCCACCGCGTCGACATCGCAGTCCAAAAGCTGGGCCGTCGCGGCGAGGAGCTTTTCGCGCGGGAGGAAGACGTGTCCGCCCGCGTCGCGGTTGTGGGAGAGCTCGAATGTCAGCCCCGCCTCGGTGCGGAGCGACGCGTCGCCGCCAAAGCCCATGGAGAGCGCGATCTCGTCGCAGACGGAGAAGTCCACGCCGAACGCGCTGTCGGACAGTAAGTACGGGTTGCGCTCGAGCGCGGCCATGGCGTTTGCGCCAAAGCGGCGGTAGAGCGGCACGCTGAGCGCGGCGGGCAGGTCGTAATGCGCCAGAAATTCCATCACGCGGCGAAGGCCCATCTGCTCGTTGAACGCCGCGGAGATCTCCTGCGCGCGGCGGGCGGTCATGCCCTTGATGGCCGTGAGCTTTTCCGGCTCGGATTCAAGCACCTGCAGCGTCTCGATGCCAAATCTGGCGACGAGCTTTTCCGCCGTCGCGGGGCCGACGCCGCGCACGATGCCGGAAGCGAGGTAGTTTAAAATCTCCGTCTCGTTCGACGGCAGGTACCGCTCGACCTCGCTCGCGGAAAACTGCTCGCCGTACTGCGGGTGGGAGGAAAACGAGCCGGTCGCCGTCAGGTTTTCGCCCGGCGCCGCGCAGGGGACGCAGCCGACGAGCGTTAAAAGCTCGCCGTCGTCCGTCACAAGGCGCAGCACGGCATAGCCGTTTTCCTCATTCTGGAAAACGACGGACAGGACCGTGCCCATGATGGTCGTTTCTTCTCCCATAACTGTCTCCTAAGTGAAAAAATCGGTCAGTTCTTCCCTTTGGCAGAGGTAGACCTCGTATTCGCTGCGGCACAAGAGCTCCGCCACGCGGCGCGGCTCGTCGGCAAGGCCGCAGTCCACGATGACGACGCGCGAAAAGCCGCCCTCTTCATAGCGCGACCTCAGCAGCGCGCGCACCGTGTATTCGAGCGTCTTTGCCTCGCCGCACGTCTCGATGACCGCCGTGGCGGGGATGGTGCCGCGCCGCCGCGGGTGCACGATGGCCGAAACGAGCAGAAAGATCACCGCCGTTAAGCCGATGGCAGCGAGCGCCGCGACAACGCCGTCCTGTAAAAGCCGCATATCATCACCTCGCGCCATTCTACGGCGCGGACGGGCGATGGGTGAATCTTAACGCAGCATTTTCCTGAGATACTGGCCCGTATAGGACTGCTCGCACGCGGCAACCTCCTCGGGCGTGCCGCAGGTGACGAGCGTACCGCCGCCGCTGCCGCCCTCGGGGCCGAGGTCGAGCAGATAATCCGCGCACTTGATGACGTCCAGATTGTGCTCGATGACGAGCACGGTGTTGCCCGCGTCGACAAGGCGCTGCAAAACCTCAAGGAGCTTTTTCACATCGTCCGTGTGGAGACCCGTGGTCGGCTCGTCGAGGATATAGATGGTGCGCCCCGTGGAGCGCTTAGAAAGCTCGGTCGCGAGCTTGACGCGCTGGGCTTCGCCGCCGGAGAGCGTCGTAGACGACTGGCCGAGGCGGATATAGCCGAGGCCGACCTCGCTGAGCGTGCGGAGCTTCGCTTCGAGCTTCGGGAGGTCGCGGAAGAATTCAAGCGCCTCCTCCACGGTCATTTCCAGCACGTCCGCGATGCTCTTGCCCTTGTAGTGGACCTCGAGCGTTTCGCGGTTGTAGCGCTTGCCCTTGCAGACCTCGCAGGGCACGTAGATATCGGGCAGGAAGTGCATCTCGATCTTGAGCTGACCGTCGCCCGAGCAGGCCTCGCACCGGCCGCCGCGGACATTGAAGCTGAAGCGGCCCGCGGCATAGCCGCGCGCCTTCGCGTCCGGGGTCGAGGCGAAGAGGTCGCGGATATCGTTGAAGAGATTTGTATACGTTGCGGGGTTGGAGCGCGGCGTGCGGCCGATGGGGCTCTGGTCGATGCAGATGACCTTGTCGAGGAATTCCTCGCCCTCGATAGCCTTACAGCGGCCGGGGTGGACCTTCATGCGGTTTAAGTCCGCGCCGAGCTTTTTGTAGATGATCTCGTTGACGAGCGACGATTTGCCGCTGCCGGACACGCCCGTGACGCACGTGAACGTGCCGAGCGGGATCGAGACGTCGAGGTTTTTGAGGTTATTTTCCTGCGCGCCGCGCACGGTGAGGAAATTGCCGTTGCCTTTTCGGCGCTCTTTCGGCACTTCGATCTTTTTCTTTCCGCTCAAATACTGGCCGGTCAGGGAATTCGGGTTCGCCATGACCTCTGCCGGCGTACCGCAGGCCACGACCTGCCCACCGTGCGGGCCGATGTAGCCTTTGCCGCCGAGAATTACGGCTATCCGCCCGAGGAAGTCGCCGCCCGCACCCGGCGTGCGCTGGCCGCCGTCCACATGGAGCACTGCGCCGATCGGCCGGTGTACCGGCTTTCCGGCGGTCAAAAGAAGCTCGCGTCCATCGCGGGCATCCTGACGCTGGATCCCGCGCTGATCCTGATGGACGAGCCGTCCGCGGCGCTGGACCCCCGCAACCGGCGGGCGCTCATCGGCATTTTGAACGCGCTGCCCTGCGCGAAGCTGATTGCGTCCCATGACCTGGATTTCATCTACGACACCTGCGACCGGGTGCTGCTTCTGCACCATGGCCAGCTCGCCGCCGACGGCCCCGCGCGGGAGATTTTGCGCGATAAAGCGTTGTTAGAAAGGTGCGAATTGGAGTTGCCGTTGAGGTGGCAGCGGGATTTTTAATCACGTTCCTATTTTTAAAAGGAGAACCTTATCATGTCTAAATCTACCGTTTACTTTACCAACGAGCTCACGCCGGAGGCGGTCGTGAAAATGTATAAGCAGCTGGGCGTGGAACTGCCCGGCAAAGTCGCCGTCAAGGTTCACAGCGGCGAGGACGGCAACCAGAACTACCTGCACCCTGAGTTCATGAAGCCGGTCATCGACGCCGTGCATGGCACCGTGGTCGAGTGCAACACCGCTTACGGCGGTGCTCGCAACGAAACCCCCAAGCACATCGAGCTTATGAAAAAACACCACTGGAGCGACCTTTTTGACGTGGACATCATGGACGCCGAAGGCCCTGACGTGGAGTGGCCGGTCGAGAACGGCAAGGTGCTGAAGGTCAACCACCTGGGCAAGAACATTGAAAACTACGACAGTATGTTGGTTCTTATCCACTTTAAGGGTCACCCCATGGGCGGCTACGGCGGTGCGCTGAAGCAGCTGTCCATCGGCTGCGCGTCCAGCGCGGGCAAGGCCTACATCCACTCCGGCGGCAAGGTCACCGACCAGAACGTGCTGTGGGAGAACTGCGCCCCGCAGGATACCTTCCTGGAGGCTATGGCCGATGCCGCTTCCACCGTAGCCAAGCACTTTGCGGGCAAGATTGCCTATGTGGCCGTGATGAAGAACCTGTCCGTTGACTGCGACTGCTGCGCCGTAGCCGAGGACCCCTGCATGGACGACGTGGGCATTTTGTCCAGCCTGGATCCCGTTGCGCTGGACCGTGCCTGCGTGGACCTAGTCATGAACAGCAACGACCCCGGCCGCGACCACTTTATGGAGCGCGTCAACAGCCGCCACGGCACCCACACCATCG
>OLRV01001269.1_pt1 | contig 22077 bp, 14 predicted proteins | sample 1672421 | NCBI WGS metagenome assembly OLRV01 (sample SAMEA3136684, study PRJEB25190) | human gut metagenome | biome: human gut; feature: human-associated habitat; material: faeces | place: Austria | collected 2013
ATAGATAAGGTTCTCGAATCTGGTGCTGTGCTCGTCATCAATGATGCTTTTCTCTTATTCTTCTGCCAGTTCTTTCATCGCATCGTTTAATGTGTTGAAAAGAACGTTGATGTTTTCTTCTTCATTCTTGCATGCCTCCTTGAAGAGGGCAACAGGATCTTCGGTGCTGCTCTTGAGCGGAGTCTCGTTGAGCAGGATGTTGACATTGTTCAGCAACATGCCGTGAAGGGTAGGCATGTGGAGCTGGTGCTGTTCGCCCTCCTTGCTGCCACACTTCAGTCCGACTGCGTATGCCTTTACGATGATGCGGACCAGGAGATGGATTGCCATCGGCTCGTCGGCGAGACTGATGAGAATGCCGTGGGTATAATCGCGTACATGCTCTTCAAGAGTGGTAAACTTGCCTTGAAGAAGCCAGGTGAAGTTACGCTTGTATTCTGACTCCATCGCCTTGTAAAGCTGGTTTGATTTGCAGGCTATGCGCAGGTAGTCGAGCATGGTTGGCTCAAAGGTCGGGTCAGCCTGTTTCATGCTGTCGAAGTTCTTCTTCATGCGCTCGTTGGCTTCCTCGGCAGTCTTGTAGTTGAGGCGTACGAGGGTAGAGAACATGATGTCGAAGAAGTATTGGTTTACCTCGCCATAGTGCTCCAGCATCATCTGCTTGATCTGTTTCGGGTCGTTCTTCTTGCTGAAGTCATTGCCTTCGATGGTAGCATCGATGATGCCACGTGCGTAAGCTTCGAAGAAACCTCTTACAAATGCAGCTACTGCCTGATAACTGTTGATTCTTTTGCTCATTTCTTGTCTGTGTTTATTGGGCTGTTCCTGTTTGGGAATAACAGCTTCTTATTCAAAAGTCTTAAATTCATACCCCTGTTCCATGAGCCATTCTATAGCCTGAGGGAGCGCTGTCTTCAGCTTTTCAATGCTCTTCAGCGAGTCGTGGAAGGTGATGATGCTGCCATTGCGGGCATATCGCTTCACATTGTTCACCACATCTTCTGCCGTCATCCATTTGGAATAGTCGCGCGTCACCACGTCCCACATGATGACCTTATAAGTGCGGTGCAGCCACCAATACTCACTTGGTCGCATCCAGCCGTGAGGTGGACGGAAGAGATGGGCATGGATGATGTCGTTCGCCTTATTGGTGTTGAGCACGTAGGAGATGACACGGTGCTTGAAGGCACCGATATGATTGAATGTATGGTTGCCTATCTGATGACCCTCTGCCACAATCTGGTTGTAGAGGTCATGATGGCGCAATACATTCTCGCCTACCATAAAGAAAGTAGCCTTGATATTGTACTTTCTCAGGGTCTCTAAGATGAATGGAGTTGACTCTGGAATCGGACCGTCATCAAATGTAAGATAGACAGAATGGTCTTTCTTGTCCATTCTCCAGATGGCCTTTGGATATAACCATCTGAGCCATTTGGCTGGTTGCTCTATGAACATGGATAAAACAGGTTTATATGAATAATGAAAAGTTTGGTGTCGTGTTTCGCGACACCAAACTTTTTTCTATTTTTTACTGATTGCCTTCCGGCATTCTGCCACCTCTGCCATGATAGAGACGGTAGAGGTTGTTGAGCTGCTTCTCATACTTCTGCTCCAACTGTGGACTCACCATTCCGGCAGCCTCGCAGATGCTCTGCATGATCATGATCTGACGGATGCAGTCGTGCTCTGCCTGGAGGAAACGGTCGTTTGGCAGCGAGAGATAGTAGTTGAGGTATTGTGAAGCATTCTTCCATACCGCTTCTATATATTCCTTACCCTTGGCTTTCTGACCGGTCATCAGCCAGCCGCGAGCCATATCCAAGCCACCGCTCATGTAGTCGAGCGTAACATTGTAGGCAGGAATCTCGGTATCAGCCTTCTTCAGGATGTTGATAGCCTTCTGTTTCTTGCCTTCGGCGATGAGCTGGAGGGCTGTCTGGGCGAGCAGGCGACGGTGAGTATAACACATGCGCATGGTTGTCTCGTCGATGTAGAGTCCCTTCTGCTTCAGGTTGCCGAACTTGAATCGGGTCATGATGTTGTGATAAGCCTTCTCTGTATCGAAGTTCTTGGCACCTGGCTTGTTGGTGGTGAACGGAGTGATACGGTTCACAAGTCCCTCCTGTACGAAGTTGTCGCCGAGGTTCATATAGTTCTCTTCGCCTACGGTGAGTGCTACGTAGAGCGGACGGGTCCAGTTACACTGTGCCAGCATCTCGAGCATCATGAGGTCGCCCTTGTAGAGTGCGCTCTTGCCGGCAAGAGAGATGACCATCTTGTCTGGAATAGAATCTGATGCCATCATCATGCCGCTCTTCTTTACTGCCTCCTTGTCAATGGTGACATAGAGGGTATCTGTAGGGATGAAGTGCATGTCAGGGTTCTTGCTGCGTACCCAGTTCTTCAGGATGTTCTTGAGTTCGAACGGTTCGGCACCAAACTGCTTCTTGGCGTTCTCTGGATCCTGCTTGTAGAAGTCGAGAATCTGCTTCTTTGCCTCAGGCTCAACAGATACATATTCGTTGGTACCTGAACAGAAGTCGAGACGTGGCCAGGTGATTGGCACAGATGGTGAGTTGTATGCAGGGCGCATCATCTGGTCGATATACCAGTCAGTCTGCAGGTAGCTCAGGTTACATACGCGGGCATCTGTTCCCACTCCTTCTACCTCCTGGTTGTACCAGAGTGGGAAGGTATCATTATCACCATTGGTAAAGATGATAGGGTTGCCCTTCTCCTGGAGTGACATCAGGTAGTTCTGACCGAAGTCACGGCAGGTGTAACGGTTTGAGCGGTCGTGATCGTCCCAAGTCTGTGATGCCATCTGGATAGGTACGAGAAGTGTGATGACTGCTACGATGGCTGTTACGGCAGTACCGCTGAGCTTCATATTGCGCTTCAGGATGTCGATGATGGCGAGTACGCCGAGACCGCACCAGATAGCGTATGCATAGAATGAGCCGGCATAAGCATAGTCACGCTCACGTGGCTGCATAGGTGTCTGATTCAGGTAGATGACAATGGCAAGACCTGTCATGAAGAACAGGAAGAATACAATCCAGAACTGCTGGATTCCGATAGGGAGGAGCACTTCCTCTTCCTTGCCGTTCTTCATTACCTTCTTCTTGCGGGTATACCAAGCCTGCCAGAAGAGACCGATGAGACCGAGAATCAGTGGCATGCAGTAGAATACATTGTGGCCCTTGTTCTCCTTCAGGTCGTCTGGCAATTTGCTCTGGTCACCATAGAGTGAATCATCGATGAATGAGAAACCGGTAATCCAGTTTCCGTGCTCTGGCTCACCATTGCCCTGGATGTCGTTCTGACGGCCGGCAAAGTTCCACATGAAGTAGCGCCAGTACATGAAGTTGCACTGGTAAGAGAGGAAGAAGCGGATGTTGTCAAACTGTGACGGCATCTTCACCATCATACTCTCTCCGCAGCGGTCGTAAGGAATCTCTGTGCCTTCTACACCGCCCATCCAGTCTTCGTATGCCTGGGCATGAGCCGAACTGTACATACGAGGGAAGAGCATGTTCTGGGCATAGATATACTTATTCTTGTGACTTACTACGAAGTAAGAGTCCTTCTCATCAGCCGAAGCTTTCTCCTTGCGCTGGTAAACCGGTGCACCTTCTTTCATGACAGGCTTGCACATGTTGCCGTCTACTTCGAGGGCTACCTGTGATGTATAAGCCTGACCATAGAACAGAGGGCGGTCGCCATACTGGTCGCGGCTCAGATAACTTCCCAGGGTAAAGATGTCCTCAGGAGAGTTCTGGTCCATAGGAGGGTTGGCAGAAGAACGGATCACGATGAGTGCGTAGCTGGAATAACCAATCATCAGCATCAGCATGCAGAGCAAGGCTGTATTCTTGACGCGTGCTGAGATGAGAGGCAGGAGCTGCATCTTCTTTTTGGCGATGCCTGTAGATTCGTCAACGCCTGTTACTACTTCCTGCTTGCGCTTGTAGCCGAGTACGAACCAGAGGATAACCAGCACGATGATACCGGTGATGGCAGCTGTCCAGCCATATCCGTAGAATGGGATGCCAAGCATGCCGAAACCGAGAACGAAGGCGATATTCTGCTTCTTCTCGTTCTTCTCTGATGCATTACAGGTCTCGTAGATACCCCAGATGACAGAGGCTACAAGACAGATGATGTATACGATTTCACCGGTATTGAACGGACAGCCGAGGGTGTTGACAAAGAACAGCTCGAACCAGCCGCCTACGGTGATGATACCTGGAACCACACCATACAGTACGGCTACCACTACGAGGAATGAAAGGAACAGTGCCAGGAGCGAGCCCTTGAGGTTGGCATGTGGCACCTTCTTGTAGTAATAAACCAATACGATGGCTGGGATACAGAGCAGGTTGAGCAGGTGGACACCGATACTCAAACCGGTCATATAGGCGATGAGCACAAGCCAACGGTCGCTATGAGGCTCGTCAGCATGGTCTTCCCACTTCAGGATGAGCCAGAATACCACAGCGGTAAAGGCAGAAGAGAACGCATAAACCTCACCCTCGACAGCTGAGAACCAGAAGGTATCGCTGAAGGTGTAGATGAGTGCGCCCACCATTCCGGATGCCTCGATGGCAATCAGCTTGCTGGTGGTCAGTTCTTTCCAGTCGCTGATGACGAGTCGGCGAGCCAGGTGGGTGATGGTCCAGAAGAGGAACATGATACAGACGGCGCTCAGCAGGGCGCTCATCGTATTTACCATCTTGGCTACCTGGGTAGTGTCGCTGGCGAAATGTGTGAAGAAATTGCCTAAAAGCATGAAGAATGGTGCCCCAGGTGGGTGACCGATCTCCTGCTTGTAAGCAGTCGTAATAAACTCAGGACAGTCCCAGAAACTGGCTGTCGGTTCAATTGTGGAACAATAAGTGAACGCCGCAATGATGAATGCGACCCATCCGAAGATATTGTCCACTAATCTGTACTGTTTCATTATTGTTTAAACTTTAATGTATTATATTTCTTTCTGAATGCTTTCTCTGTTTCTGAATGCTTTCTCTGCGCCTTTCAAAAAGGCACATTCCAGTTGCAAAGATAATAAAAAGATGAGATAATATGGATTTTTGTACCTGTTTTTTAGGCATTATTATATAATAAGCCTATACATTTAAGAAATGCTCTTCCAGTTTCTCTCTCGGCATATCTGCCGTATCGTGGTAGTGGAGATGATGATTTACGCAGGCGATGTGCTTAACGTTATTGAGCACTTCGGCTACATCATGACTTACGATGATGATGGCGCACTCCCGGTTGATCTGTTCCAGCATCTCGTACATCTGCTTCTGGAAACGGCGGTCGATGTAGGTGTTGGGCTCATCCAGTATCACTACATCGGGTTTCGAAACAATGGCGCGGGCGAGGAGTACTCGCTGCAGCTGTCCGCCGCTCAAGGCTGCGATATGGCGGTCTTTCAACTCCGTGAGCTGCATCTGTTCCAGACAGTCGAGTACCTGCTGGTGCTGTGCCTGGGTGTATCTCGAAAAGAGACTTTTGGTCTTGCTGAGTCCTGAGAGTACCACTTCATAAACGGAGATAGGGAACTGTTTGTCGAGATGATTGTATTGGGGCAGATATCCCATACTGATTTCCCTTACTTCCTCCCCGTCTTTATAAAAGCGGATGCTGCCGTCTGTGGGTTTCATCAGTCCCAGAATGAGGCGCATGAGGGTTGTCTTGCCACCACCGTTGGGACCGATGATGCCAAGATAATCGTCTATGTAGACGGTGAGGTTGATATCGTGGAGCACCTCCTTGCCTTCGTAACCAGCCGAAAGATGCTCGATTTTTATGATTGGAGTCATATTATTGTAGTTTTTACTTCCCAACAACGATTTTCTTACCTTGTACAGCTGCTGCCGCTTCCTGCATCGCCCAGTTCCAATCGCCTTGCAATGGGTTGATATTCATTGGCTTGGTGTGGCTCTCGTTGATGAAGGTTGTGGTGTTGCGGTTGGCAAACTCTGCTTGTATGAGGCAATATTTGATCTTCTCTTTTCTTGCTCTCTCGATGAGGCTCTTCAGCTGGGCAGCACTAGGCTCCCTGCCTTCTTCCTCAATGGCAAGCTGCTCCAGCTGGTAATCACGGGCAAAATAAGTGAGGATAGGATGATAAATCACAAACTTGCGTACCATCTCGGGATGATTCTTGAAACCCTTTCTGATGGTGCTGTCTCGCTTGTCGATGATCTTCAGCAGCGACAGATAGTTCTTCTCAAAGAATGCCTTGTTCTTTGGCTCCAGTTCGCAGAGTGCCTTGAAGATGTTGCTGGAGATGATGCGGGCGTTTTTGCAACTCATCCATACATGCGGGTCGGTATTGCCGCCTGGTGTCTTGGCAGGCGTGATGCCTGTGGAGGTATCTATCACCTTCATGTCAGGAGCGTTGTCCTGCAGTTTCTTCATCCAGGTCTGTTCGAAACCGATGCTTCCCACTTTCAGATAGAGGGCACTCCTGGAGAGTTCCATCATCTGCTGGGCATAAGGCTCGTAAGTTTCAGGATTGTTGCCGTTGGATACCATCACGTTGACATCCACCTTATCTCCGGCAATCTTATCAACGAAAAACCTGTAGGGAGGGATAGTTACGGTAACAGCAGGTTTGCCATCGCTGTTGGCGACAGATTCCTTTCCGTTACTTTCTGCGGTGTTGCCTTTCTGCTGGCTGCCTTTACAGCCCGCGAAAACCACACATAATATAATAAGGTATAAATACTTTCTCATAAGCAGTCAATCTATATGAATCAATTCTTTGTTTTCTTTGCAGCTTGTTTAAAAGATAAAACTGAGTCCGTAAACCAGCAGTACATATCTCAACACCTTTCCGATGGTGATGCTGATGACAGAAATCACGATGTTGGCTCTCGTCAGTCCCAAAACGATGGTGATGGCACTTCCCAACAGGGGCAGGAAGGCGAAGAATCCCATCCAGGCTCCTCTGTCGGCCATGAAATGCTGAGCCTTGTCAAGACTCTCTTTCTTTACATGCAGATATTTCTCAATCCATTCCAGCTTGCCCATCCGTCCTACGCCATAGTTGAACATAGAACCGAGCACATTGCCGATGCTTCCATACAGTACGAGCTGGATAGGTTCCAGTCCGGCAGCCTGTAAGCCCGACATCACCACCTCGCTGCTGAAGGGAAAGAAACTGCCGGCAAGGAAGGCTGATACCAGCATGCCCCAGTAGCCCCAGCTCATTAAGAAATCTATAATCCAACTCATAGTAATATGCTCTCTGGTACGAGTATGTTGTAAGCCATGATAAGTACCAGCATGATGAGCAGCAGGATGAAGGAGATGTTGGTAAACTTACCTCTGGTGAATGTGATGAAATGGGCGATAAGCGGTGCTGTATTCACAATCAGGATGCCGCCCAGTTCCTGTATATGTTGAGGCTGGAGGACGATGAAGATGATGCAGGCAACTGATATCATGATAAACGTTTCGTAGATCATGCGGGTGCGTATCTTATCGCCGTAGCTGGTGCGTATGAAGTGGATGGAACCGATAATGGTGATCAGGGTAACAAAACTCAGGTTCAGAATCTGATGGTCGGTAACCTGTGAATAATCAAAGAGTTCGCTGTAGTTGATGAATTCGCAGAAGTGGTCAGCTAGCCCCTGTATATTGTCGGTATAGAAGAAATAACCGGCTGCAAACCAATAGGGCACGATGAGACCTACCAGGGATGCAAAGAATGTCTTTACGCTAAACGAGAGGGTAAACACCATCATCATAATCCATAGGATAGGCATGAAATAGCCTATCTGCACGAAAACCATCGATGCCAGACCGATGCAGGCAAAGGCGTAGAAAGTCCATCCTGTAGAGCGTTTATCCTGATAGCAATTCCAGATAATGAGATAAAAGGCGATGAAACACATCGTCACAATACTGCTTTTTAAAGAGAGGTGGGGGAGTCCTGTCATCGTCAGTAATGCCAGAAAACTGCAGGATACCATTCGGCTGTAGGTACGCATCAGGGCATTACGGTTGTTCAGTTCCACCATCAGCAGGGTAGACATGGCTGTGAAAGCAAATTCTACCCAGATATTGGATACCAATAAACCTACTGCAACCCAAACCAGCGTGGCAAGGGTTGCAGTAATAGGTAAAGAGTAGCGGCTAGCCGCTACTTTATTTTGAAAAGTTTTCTTTCTTAACATCTAAACCAATGTTAAATGTTAAATGTTAAGTGTTAACTTGGCAGGAATAATCTGCGGTTAACGTTAGGGCGTATGCCCAATTTAACATTTAACATTTCTAATTCAACATTAAAAAACTAAAGGTCCTGTCCGATATCAGAACGGAAGTACTTGTCGGTGAACTGGATCTTCTGTGCCTCAGCAAAGCTCTTCTTCAAGGCTTCTTCCTTGTCCTTGCCGTAGCTGCTTACGCAGATGACACGACCACCGTTGGTTACTACCTGACCATCCTTCATGGCTGTACCGGAGTGGAATACTACCGAACCTTCTACATCATCGATGCCCTGGATAGGATAACCCTTCTTGTAAGCCTCAGGATAACCGCCGCTTACGAGCATCACGCAGACTGCTGCACGCTCGTCAAACTCGATGCTGCGCTTGTCCAAATCGCCTGCTGCTACACCTTCGAAGAGATCCACGATGTCGCTCTTCAGACGGAGCATCACGCTCTCTGTCTCAGGGTCACCCATACGGCAGTTGTACTCGATGACCATAGGCTCGCCTTCAACGTTGATCAGACCGAAGAAGATGAATCCCTTATAGTCGATGTTCTCCTCAGCAAGTCCCTCTACGGTAGGACGGATGATGCGCTCGTCAACCTTCTGCATCCACTCCTTGGTAGCGAATGGTACAGGGGTAACGCTACCCATACCGCCGGTGTTCAGACCGGTATCGTGCTCGCCGATGCGCTTGTAATCCTTAGCCTCAGGCAGAATCTTGTAGTTCTTGCCGTCGGTCAATACAAATACAGAGCACTCAATGCCGCTGAGGAATTCCTCGATGACTACGCGTGCAGAAGCGTTGCCGAACATACCGCCGAGCATCTCCTTGAACTCCTTCTTAGCCTCTTCCAGGGTAGGGAGGATGAGAACGCCCTTACCGGCGCACAAACCGTCAGCCTTCAATACATAAGGAGCCTTCAGTGTCTCCAGGAATTTCAAGCCTTCCTCTACGTGCTCGCCGTCGAATGTCTCATACTGGGCAGTAGGGATGTTGTGGCGCTTCATGAACTTCTTGGCGAAGTCCTTGCTGCCTTCCAATACGGCGCCAGCCTTTGATGGACCGATGACAGGGATGTTCTGGGTGCGAGGATCGTTCTTGAAGTCATCGTAAACACCCTTTACCAATGGGTCTTCCGGACCAACTACCACCATATCAACGCCATTTTCTACTGTGAAGTTCTTGAGCGCCTCAAAGTTGTCTGCCTTGATATCTACGTTCTCGCCGACATTCTGAGTACCGGCATTACCAGGAGCGATGAAGAGTTTCTCACACTTTTCGCTCTGAGCGATTTTCCATGCTAAGGCGTGCTCGCGGCCACCGCCTCCTAACAATAAAATTTTCATTTGCTGTAAGTTATTGTTTGTTATTTGATGTAGAAGTAAACTCCCCTTTTTCGGGGGATGTTTGCTCCTAGATATTTACTTGAGATAATCGAAGAAATAATTGCTGATGCGCTCATGCAGATGAGTGCTCTGATGACCTCTCATGTTGTGAGGCTCGCCAGGATAGACGAAGAAGTCTGGCTGGGTGCCTGCTGCGATGCAAGCCTTGAGGAAGGTGAGGCAGTGCTGTGGCACTACGGTCACATCGTTCAAGCCCTGGATAATCTGCAGCTTGCCCTTCAGGTTCTTTGCCTGATAGAGCAGGGAGGTCTTCTTGTAACCCTCTGGGTTGGTCTGTGGGGTGTCCATATAGCGCTCGCCATACATCACCTCGTACCAGTGCCAGTCGATTACCGGACCGCCTGCTACGCCTACCTTGAACACATCAGGGTGGTTGGTCATCAGTGAGATGGTCATGAATCCGCCGAAGCTCCAGCCGTGAACGCCAATCTTGTCAGCATCTACGTAAGGAAGCGTCTTCAGATATTCCACACCCTTCATCTGGTCTTGCATCTCAATCTGTCCGAGCTGGCGGAAGGTAGCCTGCTCGAAAGCCTTGCCACGGTTCTCGCTTCCACGGTTGTCGAGGATGAAGAGCAGATAGCCCTTTTCTGCCATGTAGGTTTCCCAACCACGGCTAGAGTAATTCCAGCGGGCATCTACGTTGTGGGCATGAGGTCCACCATATACATATATAATGGTAGGATACTTCTTGTTTGGATCGAAGTTTACCGGTTTCACCATTCTCCAGTAGAGGTCTGTTTCGCCATCGGCAGCCTTGATGGTACCGCAGCTGTACTCAGGCACATTGTAGCCCTTCCAAGGGTTCTCGGCTGTGAAGTAAGCGGTGCGCTTGCCGTTCTCGGTATTCACGAGGGCAATCTTGCGAGGCACGGTAGGAGTAGAGTAGTTGTCGAAGACATACTGTCCGTTCTCGCTCAAAGTGGCGCTGTGCCATCCCTTGCCACAATCATCTACCAGCGTACGCTTGCCGGTTTTTGTGTCTACGGCAAAGATGTTTCTCTGGATAGGCGATTTCTCGTTGGATGCGATGATGATACTCTTGCGCTTGGTGTTGAAGCCGAGTACTTCCATCACCTCCCATTTACCGGAAGTCAACTGCTTGATTTCAAGCGATTCTGTATTGCTGGCCATGCGGCTTCCGTGCTTGCCCAGGGTGCAGAGATAGAGGTGGTTGTAGCCATCCTTGCGGCTCTGCATGATAAAGCTGTTGCTGTCCCAAGGCAGGAACTGGATAGGATGACATGGTTCTACATATTTCTCATCGGTCTCGCGATAGAGTTCGCCAGTCTTCTCGCCGGTTTCTGCATTGTAGGCAGTCAGACGGCAGTCGTTCTGGTCGCGGTTCAGTTCGAACATATAGATGGTCTTGCTGTCCGGACTCCATGCGATGTTGGTGAAGTAGCGGTCGGTTGGGTCGCCCGCCTTCAGATAGATGGTCTTGCCGGTCATGCAGTCGAACACGCCTACGGTTACCTTGTGTGATGTCTCGCCAGTCATCGGATACTTGTCTGGTGCAGGAGTAGCAATGCAACTCTGTGTTTCAGGATGATTGAAACCGATTTCCGGGATGTCGACCTGCGGATAGTCGGTTACCATACTCTGGTCCATGCGATAGAAGGCGAGCAGTTCGCCGTTCGGACTCCAGAAGGTTCCCTTGCTGATACCGAACTCATCGCGGTGAACACTCTGTCCATAAACAATTTCGCGGCTTCCGTCCTTTGAGAGCTGGAAATCGTGAGATTTCTTCTCTTTTGTCAGGGCGTTGCTGGTTACATCGAAGGTACGCACATAGAGGTTGCTGCCCTTCAGGTAGGCGAAGGCGTTCTGCTGGGTGTTGGCCTCCAGGAGGTTCTCGCCGTCAGCAAAATCCATCTCGCTCAGCAGCTTATGCTTCTTGAAGTCTATGGTATAAGTCTTGCTGCCGTTGCTTACCATCACGATGTTCTTGCCTGCAAAAGGGAAGAGAGCATTGTAGAGGGCTCTTACCTTGATGTCTTTGGTAGGAGCAATCCACTGGTTGATGTCATTGATGCCGAAGAGTTTGGTCTCCTTGCCTGTCGTCTTGTTGACGAGATAGCAGGCATCCACATCCTGGCGAACGAGTTCATTGCCCCACCAGGTGCACCAGCGGTTCTTGGCTACCATGTTACGATAGTTGTTGCCGCCGAAGTTCAGGTCTTCCAATGTAAAGGTTTTCTCGCCTTTCTGAGCAGGAACCACGCCCTGAGCCTGTAAGTCGGTTGCATTCATAGCCATCATGATCATAGCAGCAAAAGATAATTTATAAATTGAATTCTTCAGATTCATTATATTCTTTACTTTATCGGGTTTAACACCCATGCGTCGTGAAACACGACGCATGGGTCGATATGTCTTTAATCCTCGTCGTCGAAGTCAACGCTGAAGTTCTTCTTGCCTCCGCGCTTGCCTCCGAAATCACGGCCACCACGTTTGTCGCCCTTGAAGCCACCACGCTTGTCGCCTTTCTCGAAACGCTTTCCACCGAAGTCACGGCCACCCTTGCGGTCGCCCTTGAAGCTGCGGCTTCCACGCTTGTCATCGTCGTCATCATTGCGTCGACCGCCGCCGATACGTGAACGGCCGCCCTTATGGAACTCAGCACGCTTCTTCTCGAAGTCTTCCAGACGGTGAGTATGGAACTTGAAAGAACGGATATCGTCCTCCTCGTTTTCAGTCTCCTCGCTTACACGCTTCTTGAATTCACGCTCCTTCTTGAAACGGTGCTTCTGAGCCATCTCGCTCTTCTCGCGCTCAGTCTTCACAATACCGCCTTCAGAACGGAAGTCCTTCATCTTGCCGTCGAACATCACATACTTGCGGAATTCGCATTCCAAGCTTCCGTTGAATACAGGAATCTTGATAGATGGTTTCAGACCAATCTGCTCGAAGCACTCCTCGCGGTAGCTCAATACCCAAGCCTCGTTGCCGGCAAAAGCCTTCTTGAAGCGCTCACCTATCATCTTGTAGGTGTTCAGAAGGTTAGGGGTAGAGATGCGCTCGCCGTATGGAGGGTTCATCACGATGATGCTCTTCTCTGCTGGCTGGGTGAAGTCCCTGAAATCAGCCTGTGAGATGGTGATGTCCTTGCTAAGACCGGCAGCACGAACGTTGAGATTAGCTGTATTGACAGCCTTCATGTCAACATCGTAACCATAGATATGGTGCTCAAACTCGCGCTCCTGAGAGTCGTCGTTATAAATCGTATCGAAGAGATCCTGGTCAAAATCGTTCCACTTCTCGAAGGCAAACTCCTTGCGGAATACACCTGGAGAGATGTTACGGGCGATGAGGGCAGCTTCGATGGCGATGGTGCCTGAACCACACATCGGGTCGATGAAATCGCATTCGCCCTTCCAGCCGGTCATCAGAATCATACCTGCAGCGAGAACCTCGTTCAGAGGAGCCTCTACCTGCTCCTGGCGGTAGCCACGGCGGTGCAGACTCTCACCACTCGAATCGAGACTCAAGGTGGCATTGTCTTCTGCAATGTGGATGTTGAGGCGGATATCCGGGTTAGATACGCTGATATTTGGACGTGTACCCTGCTTCTCGCGGAACCAGTCAACAATCGCATCCTTTACCTTGTAGGTTACGAAGCGTGAGTTGCGGAACTCCTCAGAGTAGACAACTGAGTCAACAGAGAAAGTCTTCTTCACGTCTAAGATGTCATCCCACTTGATCTTCTGAATCTGATCATACACCTCTTCAGCGCTTCTAGCCTTGAAGTGCTTGATAGGCTTTAAGATACGGATGGCTGTGTGCAACTGGAAGTTAGCACGATACATCATTTCCTTGTCGCCTGTGAAAGACACCATGCGGCGACCGATCTGTACATTATTGGCACCCAACTGGGTGAGCTCTTCAGCCAAGACAGGCTCGAGACCCATGAAGGTCTTGGCAATGAGTTCAAATTCCTGTTCCATTATTGAATTCTATATCTAATAAACTTTGTTTTTCTTTTTTATATTTCTTTGTTTTCGGTTTCATATCCTTGGTAACCCATACGTTGGCTCCCACTACGCAGCCTTCTCCGATGGTGATGCGACCGAGGATGGTGGCATTGGCGTAGACGATGACATCATTTTCGAGGATAGGGTGGCGAGGGATTCCCTTGATAGGATTGCCGTCCTTATCGAGAGGGAAACTCTTGGCTCCGAGGGTTACACCCTGGTAAAGTTTCACATTGTCGCCGATGATGCAGGTAGCTCCAATCACCACACCCGTACCGTGGTCGATGGTGAAGTGCTTGCCGATGGTAGCCTCCGGGTTAATATCAATACCGGTTTCTGAATGAGCCAGTTCGGTCATCATTCTCGGAATGAGCGGCACTCCCAGTTCGTGCAGTACGTGGGCGATGCGGTAGTTGGTAATCGCCTTGATGACCGGGTAGCAGGAGATGATTTCTCCGTGGCTCATGGCAGCCGGGTCGCCCTCGTAGGCAGCCTCTACATCGGTAGCCAGAATCTTGCGCAGTCTGGGAAATTCCATGATTGCCTTGGCTGCAATCACGCCTGCCTTGGCACGCTGGTGCTGCAGTTCAGCCTGGGTTTCCGTTTCGCAGTCGTTGGCGAAGCAGAGACCGGCGAGAATCTGCTCTGACAGCATCTCATAGAGTTTCTCTACTCTTACTCCAATATGATATTTGATGGTTGAGATATTTACCGAAGAATTGCCGAAATATCCCGGAAAGAGGATAGAACGGGACAAACTGATGATTTCTTCGAGCGCCTTGCCCGAAGGAAGTGGATTCCCGTATCGATGCTGATGGAAGAGACCCTTCATAGATTCGGCGCTCGAAAGCTCCTCGATGGTCTCTGTCAGCTGATGAGTTAATGTATCTTTACTCATTTTCTTAATGTCTCAATAAAATTTGAGTGCAAAGATACGATTATTTTCTTGAATGACAAAGAAATAGCTACGGTTTTTTGTATTTTTTAGAGTGATTTTTTGAGGGATGAAAGATGGAAAGACCCATGTACGGTGTTTTACCGTACATGGGTCTGGCTTGTCTTATTTTGTGATGCTGTCCAGGAAGAGGAGCAGTCGGTTGGTGACGTTTACCTCTGAAACACCGGAATCGAAGTCGAGCGATACGAGGTTGAGTGTAGGGAAACGGTCGTGGAGACGTTTCTCGATGCCCTTGGAAATCACGTGGTTAGCGATGCAGCCGAAAGGCTGGAGCGAGATGATGTTGTTCACGCCATCACGGATGTAACCTACGATGTCGGCAGGCAGAAGCCAGCCTTCGCCAAACTGGGCTGCGAGCGAAACCAGTCCCTGTACGTCCTTCGCATCATCATAGATATTGGTGAACGGACGGAAGTAGCGGAACTTGCCGGCTGCCTTGTTTACCTGGCGCAATCTTCTGCCTATCAGCGCCTGATAAGCGCCCTTGATGATGAAATCGGGCACTTTGGTGCAACTCAGCCGCATGTGTTTCTGTATCTCCACGTTCACAAATTCCTGCAGGAAGAAAGGGGCAAGCAGAGGCGGAACCACCTCAATGCCGCGCGAGATGATGTTCTGCTCCAGGAACTGGTGGGCGAAAGGATTGAACTTCAGGAAGATTTCACCTACGATTCCTACCTTCGGCAGTTCTCTGTCGAGGGTCATCTGGTTGAATTCTTCGGCTGCCTGTTCCAGGAGTCGGATGAGTCCTTTGGCTGAATTCTGGGCGATAGGTCCGTCTATCAGCTGCATGTATTTATCGCGCAACTCTCTGGCAATGCCCGGTTTTCGCTCTCTTACGATGCAGGCGTTGTACATCTCGTTGATTGCATCGCCATAGAAAATGGCGGTAACGATAATCTGACTGTATTTCAGCCAAGGCACATTAAAGCCGTCCTGCTCGTTGTAGTCTTGCTTGTCGTCTGTTGAGCCTGATGCTTCGCCTGTTGAGGCTGTTACACCGAGCGTGAGCAGCGGAATATCCTGGAATCCATTGGAAATCATCGCACGTTTGATGAGACCGGCGTAGTTGGTTGCGCGACACTGGCCGCCCGTCTGACTCATCACTACTGCCGTATTGTTCAGGTCGTATCTGCCTGATTTCAAGGCTTTAATGATGTCGCCGACGATGAGTGTTGCCGGATAGCAGACTTCATTGTTGGCAAACTTCAAGCCGAGTTCGGCGCTTACCTCATCGCTCATTGGAAGTACCTCAACATCATAGCCTATCAGTTTCAGGATAGGCGGAATGATAGGGGTGAGGTATTCGGTCATGAAAGGAGCGAGAATCTTGCGATGAATATCCTGCTTGGTGAATACCTTGGTCTGTTGTAAATGTTGAATGTTGAGTGTTGAATGTTGAATGTTGAGTGTTGAATTCTTCACTCCCTTCAGGCTTTCTATCAGCGAGCGGACACGGAGTTTCAGGGAGCCGATATTGCTCACATCATCTATCTTCAGCAGCGTGAACGGCTTGTTGTGGCGCTTCATGATGTCGCGAATCTCGTCCTGGATAAAACTGTCAGGACCGCAGCCGAAGCTGGTCATCTGGACGAAATGAACCTCATCGCCCTGTTCGGCTGCCCATTGCGCGGCCTTCAGAATGCGGTTCATATACGCCCATTGCTTCACAAGATAAGTCTCTGGCTGACAGTTGTATGCTTCGTTGTTGTCTTGGCTGGCTAATGCTGCCTCATTTCTTTCTGCCGCCAGGCCCTCCAGATTGAAGTCTTTGAAATCTGCAAAGAGATTACCCCGGGCGATGTCTTCGCTGATGACGTTGACTCCCAGATTGGCAATCATCTCGCTCAGCTTGTGCTGAATCAGCGGGTCTGTATGATAAGGACGGCCAGCCAGCAGAATCGTAAGTCCCTTGTTTGGCTTCAGAATCTCCCAGCCCTGTTTCTTGATTTCAGCTGCATATACTGCCTGAGCATAGAGGGCCTCTCTCAGCGCTTTATGGGCAGCCTTCTTGCTTACTCCCAGTTGCTTGAGATAATCGGTAATCTGCTTTTCCAGCGCCTTAGGCTGGGCAAAGTTGATGACGGGCGTATCGATCGATTTCTTCAGATTGATGACCGACTTGATGACATCGCTGTAGCCCGAAACGACCGGACAGTTGAAGCTGTTCAGCGTATTCTTCGGGTCGTCATTATGTTCATAAACCACGTATGGCATGAGGATGCGGTCTACCTTCGGGTTCTCGTTGAGTTCCTTCAGATGACTGTGAGCCAGTTTAGCCGGGAAGCAGATATTGTCGCTCATCACCGTATTCAAGGCTCCTTCATACTGGCTGAAAGTGGAATCGGAAGAGAGAATCACGCCCAATCCTGCTGCCCGGAGCAGCGCATTCCAGAACGGATATTCCTCGTACATGTTGAGGATGCGAGGAATGCCTACTTTGACGTTGTGTTTTACAACGTCAAGTGGGTTAACTTCCTTTCTATCAAAGAGTAAACTATATTTGTATTCGTAGATATTCTTGCCTTTTATCCCGTTTGCTCCCTTGTTGTTGAACACACGCTCACACTTGTTTCCGGAGTAGAATCGGTTGCCGCTGGCAAAGGTGTAGCGGGAAACATAACAATGGTTTTCGCAGCCTTTGCATTGCAGCTGCTTGGTTTCATAATGAGCCAGATTCTGGAGATCATCGATGGATCTTGATGAGGCAGGGTGCTCGTCTTCTGCAGATGTGCGATGCTTGTAATCTGCCGCCGCATGAAGGGCACAGCCGTAGGCGCCCATCAGTTCCGGCATGTTGCTTCGTGCCACTTCGGTATGGGTGAGTAACTCAAATGCTCTTACCACCGCATCGTTTCTCATCGTACCACCCTGCACAACGATTTGGCCTCCAAGGTTCTCATTACCATGGAGTTTCAATACCTTATAAAGACAGTTCTTGATAACCGAATAAGAGATTCCGGCAGAAATGTCAGCTACAGATGCGCCCTCTCTGAGCACCTGCTTCACCTTCGAGTTCATGAAGACGGTGCAGCGGGTTCCCAGGTCGCAGGGAGCCTTCGACTGGCAGGCGAGTTGGGCAAAATCGCCTACAGAATAACCCATGTTGTTGGCAAAGGTCTGGATAAATGTTCCGCAGCCCGAACTGCACGCCTCGTTGAGTTCCATGCGCACCACAGCCCTTTTCTCCACGAAGATTGCCTTCATGTCCTGTCCGCCAATGTCCAGGATAAAACTCACGTCGGGCATGAGTGAGGCAGCCGCTCTTTCGTGCGCCATTGTTTCGATAATGCCGCTGTCGAGGCCGAAAGCCGCCTTGATGAGTTCTTCGCCGTAACCTGTAGAGCAGGAGCCTACGATTTCCAGTTCAGCGCCTCGCAATGCAGCTTCCTGCTTCAGGGCGTTCAGTCCATCCGCTACTGCCTTGATCGGATTTCCGAGATTCAGGCGGTAATTGGTAAAGACAATATCTCCCGTAGGCGTCTCCGCATTCACTCTTACCGCAACAATCTTCGTCGTAGTAGAGCCCGAGTCAATACCAATCACAACCTGCTGTTTCCCTTTATTCAGCGGTTGGGTTTCGGTAGCGAATTTCGCCTTTGATTTGAGCCATTCCTGGTGCTCTTTTTCGTTCTTGAACAGAGGCAGCAGACTGCTGGTCCATTCCGTTTGTATTTCTTTTTTCATCCGGCTTCTGAGAACAGAAACTGAGGCTGCAGAATCTGCCGATTTAGCCCGGTAAGCACAGCCCAGAGCCGGAATGAGATTACTGTTTCCGGATACGATGAAGTCGTTTGGAGAGAGATGGAGATAATCGCAGAAAGCCTTGCGGAGAGCCGGAAGAAAGGTCAGCGGACCGCCGCAGAGCAGGATAGGAGCCTCGAAACTGATGCCGTGAGAAAGCGTTACCACCGTCTGTACGGCGATGGAATGGAAGATGCTGGCTGCAATATCTGCTTCGGGCAGATTGCGCGCCATCAGGTTCTGGATGTCGGTCTTGGCGAACACGCCGCAGCGGGCAGCCATCGGATAAACGTGTTCTGCCTTCATCGCCAACTCGCTCATCTTCTGGTTTTCTACGCCCATCAGCACACTCATCTGGTCGATGAAAGCACCCGTTCCGCCGGCACAGTTGCCGTTCATGCGCAGTTCCATATTTCCGTTTTCCTTGAAGAAGATAACCTTCGCGTCCTCGCCACCAATATCGATGAGCGCCTTCGCCTCAGGATGAGCCGTACGGGCATAGACCGATGCAGCCACCACCTCTTGTACAAACTCCGCCTGGAGCTGTTCGGCAGTAGCCATTCCTACGCTTCCCGTTACGCAGATTCTTGCCTCTGCATCGCCCGTGAGGGCTAAAATCTCATCGAAATATTGCGACACAAGTTCGTTGACACGAGCGTTGTGGCGTTCGTATTTTGAGTAAATTACCCGGTTATCGCTGTCGATAACGGCTATTTTGGCTGTCGTAGAACCAACGTCCAATCCTATGTAATAAATCTTCTCCATTTCTCTTATCTCAAGTATTTTCTCTTATCTTCTAGTATCTTCTTATCTTCTAGTGGCTTTTCCCAAGTTCCATCTGCTCTCTTCTCATATCCCTGAAAGCGCTCCAGGCAATCGGAACCGCAACGGCAAACGAGCAGCAATCTGCCCACATCTGACACATCTCCACGCCCAGCAGTCCGAAGAAATAGGGGAGGATGAAGATGAGCGGAATGAAGAAAAGTCCGCTTCGTGCCGCCGCTACGATGTTGGCTCTCACCGGTTTACGGATGGTCTGCATCAGCATGTTGGTGAGCACGATGCTGGCTACGAGCGGAAAACTGAGCACCTGCCATCGCAAAGCCACCGAACCTACGGCTACAACCGCTGCATCATCGCGGAAGATGCTGATGATGGAAGTTGAGAAGATGAAGCCGAGAAGGGCACAGACGCTGAGGAAAACCGTGCCGCATCTGATGCAGAAAAAGAAGGCTTCCTTTACGCGCCCGTAGAGTTTGGCGCCGTAGCAGAATCCGCAGAGCGGCTGGAATCCCTGACCCAGACCAATGACCATCGCATAGGTGAAGAAGGAGATGCGGGTAACGATGCTCATGCCCGCAATGGCTGCATCGCCAAACGCACCTGCTGCCACATTGAGCATCAGCGTAGCGATACTTCCCAGTCCCTGTCTTGACAGCGAAGGGGTTCCGCCGAAGATAATCTCCTTGGCAAAGGCGCGGGTAGGGGTGAAATTGCAGAGACGGATGCGGATGTTCTCGCCTTTATGCGTCATCCAGAAGAGCATGGCGCAGCCGAAACACTGGCTGGTGAGGGTGGCTACGGCGGCTCCGGTAATGCCCAGCTGGAAGTAGAGAATGAGCAGAGGAGCCAGAATCAGATTGAGCAGCACACCCGACATGATGCCTTTCATCGCATACATCGTATTGCCCTGAAATCGCATCAGATTATTCAGCGTAAGCGAGGTGGTCATAAAGGGAGCACCCAGCAGGATAATGCCCAGATAGCGCTCTGTATAAGGAAGAATGGTGGGCGTAGAACCCATCAGAAGACAGAGCGGAGTGAGGAAAAGATGACCCAGAATGGCGATGAGAAGACCGGTAAGAAAACTCAGCACAAAGCCCGTTGTTGCCATCTTCTGTGCCTCTTCCGTATGCTTGGCGCCCAACTGTCGCGAAACATAATTGCCCGCTCCGTGACCGAAGAAGAAACCTATCGCCTGGATAACAGCCATTGCTGCAAAGGAAACGCCTACCGCTGCCACACTCTGCGTGTTGATGCTGCCCACGAAATAAGTGTCGGCGAGGTTGTACATGCTCGTCGACAGCATACTGATAATCGTTGGTATGGCCATCGTGAAAATCACATGATGCACAGGGGCATGTGTGAGGAACGTATAGTTGTCTCTTTTCTCTTTCTTCATAACTTTATGATGCTCTTTTGGGGCATTTCATCCTGCAAAGGTACATAAATATCCACAAAGTTGGACAATTATGAACAAACTTTTATAAATTTATAAGAAAAGAGTTGCATTATTCATAAATTTATTGTATTTTTGCACCGCAATTGAATATATATACATAAAACAATATACTAATGAATGATGAGATAAGAATCATACCGATAACGACTAAAAAAGGGCTGAAAACCTTCATTCAGTTTCATTATGATCTCTACAGAGGCCATAAGTTTGCCATTCCTTTTTTGCGTTTCGATGAGATGAATACGCTGGACCCAAAGAAGAATCCTGCCTTCGAATTCTGCGAGGCTCAATACTTCCTGGCGGTTGACAGCGAGGCTCGTATCGTAGGTAGAATTGCTGGCATTATCAACCATCGTGCCAACGAAGAGTGGAACAAGAAGCAGGTTCGCTTCGGCTGGTTTGATTTCGTGGATAATGTAGCGGTTTCCTGTGCCTTGTTGCGCGCGGTAGAAAACTGGGGCAAGAGCAAGGGAATGAACGAATGCGTAGGTCCGCTCGGCTTTACGGATATGGACCGTGAAGGCTTGCTCATCGAGGGCTTCGACCGGAAGTCTACGATGTATATCAATTACAATTATCCTTATTATAAGACGCATCTGGAGAGTTATCCGCTCTATGAGAAGGATAACGACTGGCTGGAGTACCGCATCAGGATTCCGGAAGTGACGCCGGCTAAGTTTGCCAAGACTGCCCAGATGATAGAGAGCCGATATAATCTGCATGTTCATAAGTTCACCCGCCAGGAACTGACCTCGGGAGGAATGGGCAGGAAGGTGTTCGAAATCGTGAACGAGACTTACAAGAATCTCTATGATTTCCAGCAGCTTACGGAGAAGCAGATCGATGAATATGTAAATACTTATATCAAGAAGGCTGACTTGAACCTGGTAACGGGTGTGGTAGATGGCAACGCTGGCAACAAGCTGGTTGCCTTTGGTGTTTCCTTCCCTTCGTTTACCGATGCGCTGCGCGAGATAGGCGATGGCAAGCTTTTCCCTACGGGTTGGCTGAAGGTGCTGAAGGTTCTGAAGTGGCACAAGACGGATACGGTAGATTTGCTCTTGATTGGTGTTCTTCCGGAATATCGCAAGAAGGGAGCCAATGCGCTTATTTTTGCCGATCTGATTGAGCAGTATCGCCGTTATGGCTTTAAATGGGCAGAGGCAATGCCGCAGATGGAGACCAATACCGGTGTTCAGAGCCAGTGGCAGTATCTGGAGAGCGAACAGCATCGCCGTCATCGCTGCTATAAGAAGAAGATTTAAAAGCCTCTGTTTTGTGCCGTTTAGGCGTAAAAAGATAGAAAATGGGCTAAAAAGTTAAAAAAACTAACTCATAGTTTTGTGGTTCTCAACTCATAGCTTTCCGGTTAGCAACTCATAGCTTTCCGGTTGAGAAAATGTAAAATGCTAATTTTTCTCATGCCCGTTCAAGCAACGGGCTGAAGGTCCACAAACTCCGGAAGCAGCACGCCCTGAAAGGGCAGAAGCTCCTAGCCCAGGGCAGCGCCCTGGGT
>OLRV01001276.1_pt1 | contig 22022 bp, 19 predicted proteins | sample 1672421 | NCBI WGS metagenome assembly OLRV01 (sample SAMEA3136684, study PRJEB25190) | human gut metagenome | biome: human gut; feature: human-associated habitat; material: faeces | place: Austria | collected 2013
CGGGGCTTACATATTTTTGCGGCAGATGGTTTTATGTCGAAAAAAGCGCCCTTAACTGGAATTATACGGGGCTTACAAAATACTATGATACTTGGTATTACGTAGAAAACGGCGTTTTGAATTGGAATTTCAGCGGAGCGGTTTTATATGGCAAAACACTCTACTATGTAAACGGCGGCAGGATAACATGGGATTATAACGGTACGGCGGATTACAACGGCGTCAAATATATTTTTGTCGGGAGCATTGCTCAAACCGGAATATATAAGTCTAAGTACACCGACTATAATCTCGTTTACGCCGACGGTAAAACGGGTTGGTATGATTACGGTGACAATACATATTATATAGGAAGTGACGGCAGACCGCTGTACGGAAACCAATATATAGACGGCAAAAGATATTTCTTTAATGCAAACGGTGCAAAGGCATCGCTTTTCGGAGCGGATTTTTCAAAGCATCAGGGAACAATAGATTGGGCAAGTGTTAAGCAGTCGGGTGTGGAATTTGTAATTCTCAGAGCAGCGGTGCGCGGCTATGGTTCTTCGGGCAATTTGATGACGGATTCTCAAATAGCGGCAAACATTGAAGGAGCATTGTCTCAAAATATCGACGTCGGAATTTATGTGTTCAGCCAGGCTGTTACGACCGAAGAAGCTGTGGAGGAAGCGGAAAGAGCGCTTGATATAATTAAGGGTTACGATATTAAATTGCCCATATATTTCGATTCCGAGTATTCGGGAGCTCCAAACCGCACGGGCAGAGCTGACGGCCTTACAAAAGCGGAGCGTACTTCTTTGGCGATAGCTTTTTGCGAAACAGTCAGAAATGCAGGCTATAAGCCAGGCGTATATGCGAGCAAATCATTCTTCTATAATAATCTTGGTTATGCCGCTTTTCAAAGCAGAGGATACGAAATTTGGCTTGCACATCATATTTCGTCCGTGACGGATTTCAAATATCCTTATAATATATGGCAGTATACAAGCAAGGGAAGCATAGGCGGCGTCCAAAGCGAATATGCCGACCTCGACATAGCTTACTACGATTACGCGAATGACAGCGATATGTCGGAGAGAGGAAAAAATGTTATGGTAACGGCATCGTCCGACGATTTCCTGTCGTTTGTTAACACCGAGGAAAAGATAACACGTTACATAAAAACGGGGCTTGCCTCGGATAAGGAGGAGGCGTTAAGAGCCGCTTCATTAATAACAAATCAAAACGCTTCAAAAGCCCTTATTGACGCAATAAATAAATTGAACTGAATAAAACATAATTAAATACCGACGCGGCATAGATTTTAATGTTTTTTATCTGTGCCGCGTCATATCTTTTACTAAACAATTATTTTGCCGATTGTCAATTAACAAAAGTGAATTTCGGTTCACTTTTTAACACAAAATTCATTTTACACCAAAACAGGTGTTTTTTACGCCGGTTTTAGCTGTTTTTTGAATTTTGCACTTGCATTTATTGCATAAATGCAATATATTTATTTATGTATTTTATTTGGGAGGTTTATTATATGAAAGAAGAAAACAGAAGGTATGCCGAGGAAGCGTTCGAAATAGTCGAGCACGCTGCCAAAAAAATCGGCTCACGTCTGCCCGGCTCCGATGGCGAAAAAGAGTACGCGGCTTATATGGGAGATAAGCTCAGAAGCATCGGTATTGAGCCTGTACGTGAGGAATTTGCCGTATCTCCGAGAGCGTCGATAGGCGGCATTCCGTATGCAGGTTATCTCGGACTTATTATGAGCGCTCTTGTTTATGTGGCTCTGCATTTGAGCGCGGTTTGGTACGGTATGGCGCTTGCTTCGGTTGTATGCTGGGTTTGGCTTATTTTAAGCGTTTTTCTTTATAAGACATGGTTCGATATGTTCTTTAAGCAGGAAATATCACAGAACACTTACGGTGAGCTTTTACCGCCCGACGGAAAATACGACTACACCATAATTCTTTCGGGACACACGGATACAAGCTGGTGCTGGAGACATTCCGCTCACGCTTCAAAGTTTAAAAAGACAAAGCCTGCCATGGGTCTTGTTGCAACCTTCGCCAAGGTTGGCTTCGGCGTTATATGCTTCCTTTTCCTCACTGCCGTTTCAATAGCCATGACCGTTATTTCAAGCGGTGTGTATTTCGGTGAGGTTTGGGCTTTAAAGATCGCCAATTCCGCCTCCTTTGCCAACTTCCTTTTTGCCATGCACTTCCTTCCCGTTGTTACGGCAATAGGCTGTATGTTTGTAGTTATGTGGGCTGACCCGAATCCGCGCAACGCTTCAAGAGGTGCTATGGATAACGCCACCGGTTGTGCTCTCAGCTTTGCCGTTACAAAATACTTCCATGATCATCCCGAAAAGATGCCGAAGAACTGCCGTATAATCGACTTCAACTGCGGCTCCGAGGAAGCGGGACTTCGCGGTTCTATCGCATTCACCCGTGAGCATAAGGGAGAGCCGATACTTGAAAACACATGGAACATCAATATCGACTCCGTTGCCGATAAAGATTTCTTTGAAGTTGTTATTAAGGATGATTGGCAGTTCTGCCGCTTTGATACCGACCTTGAAAAAATGTTTAAGGATACCTTTAACGAGCTCGGTATAGTCAGCAAGACAAACGGTTGCATACATAACCCCGTAGGCGGATGCGACAGCACTCCTATGACAAAGGCAGGTATGAAATCGGTTACCTTTGCGGCTCAGGACCCCACTCTTACCTATTATTATCATACCTGGCACGATGTGCCCGAACGTTTTGAGCTCGAAACCGTCGGTGACGGCTTTGATGTTATTCTCGGAGTTATCGATAAAATAGATAAGTTCCAGCAGGCAAACGGTTTTAACGGACCTCAGAAATAATTAAGCTTTTTATGTCCCCGAAGCATTGGCTCAGCCTTGTCTTCGGGGATTATTTTTTGCCGGAGCGTTAAAACCTTTTTATTGATTTTTGACCGTAACGTGATATACTAATATATACTATTTTTTGAAAGAAGAGATAAAGATGTTAACACTCGACAAAGTCTATCACGCTTCATTTGTTTTAAAAAACATAATTCGTAAAACGGATATGATTTTGGCGCCGAACATAAATCCCGAAAGTGAAATACATCTCAAGACCGAAAATTTACAGGTTACAGGTTCGTTTAAGGTCAGAGGTGCCGCATATAAAATATCACAGCTCTCTGAAGAGGAAAAGGCACGCGGCGTAATTGCCTGCTCGGCAGGTAACCACGCGCAGGGCGTTGCTTTGGCAGCTACCAAAAACGGTATTAAATCACTTATCTGCCTGCCGGACGGTGCTCCCATATCAAAGGTTGAGGCGACCAGAAAATACGGCGCGGATATTTGTCTTGTAGAGGGCGTTTATGACGACGCATATAATAAAGCTCTTGAGCTTAAAGATGAAAAGGGCTATACGTTTATTCATCCGTTTAACGATGAGGACGTTATAGCGGGTCAGGGTACCATAGGACTTGAAATACTCGATCAGATACCCGACGTTGACGTTGTTATTGTTCCCATAGGCGGCGGCGGACTTATTTCCGGCGTTGCTTTTGCGATAAAAGAGCTCAATCCAAATGTTAAGGTATACGGCGTTCAGGCTTCCGGTGCTCCGAGTATGCTGAAATCGATTGATGACGGTAAAATCGAAAAGCTTGATTCCGTTTCAACCATAGCCGACGGTATAGCAGTTAAAGAGCCGGGTGACATCACCTTCGCTATGTGTCAAAAATATGTTGACGGTATTGTAACAGTTTCCGATGACGAAATAGCCGCGGCAATACTTGCACTTATCGAGCAGCAAAAGCTCATTACCGAGGGCGCAGGTGCCGTTTCGGTTGCAGCGGCTATGTTTAACAAAGTAGATGTCAAGGGCAAAAAGGTTTGCTGCCTCCTTTCGGGCGGTAATATCGACGTTACCATTTTGTCAAGAGTTATTAAGCGCGGACTTTTGAAATCGGGCAGAACATATTCTCTTACAATCGAGCTTCTTGACAAGCCCGGTCAGTTAAAGGGCGTTGCCGACATCATTGCAAAAGAGGGCGGCAATGTTATTTCAATTCATCATGAGCGTGCGTCCGAGGGCTCCGATATTAACGGCTGTTATCTTCGCATTGTTCTCGAAACCAAAAACTTTGACCATATAGCTCAGATAAAGAAGGCACTGACTGACGCCGGATTTATCATTAAGTCATATTAAGGAGGAAAAACAAATGATAAAAACACTTCACACTTCATCGGCACCTGCCGCAATAGGACCGTATTCACAGGGCAAAATCGTTGACGGATTTCTCTTTGCTTCGGGGCAGATAGCAATAAACCCTGCAAACGGCAACATAGAAGAAGATACAATTGAGGGTCAGACCAAAAGAGTTTGCGAAAATATCGCTGCGATTTTGAAAGAGGCGGGAGCTGATTTTGACAGCGTAATTAAGACAACCTGCTTCCTTAAAAACATATCCGATTTCGGTGCGTTTAACGAAATTTACGGTGAGTATTTTTCATCAAAACCGGCACGTTCCTGCGTCGGTGTCGGTGACCTTCCTAAAAACGCTCTTGTGGAAGTTGAGATTATAGCAAAGGTTTAAACAGGCTTTGTAAAACCTCATTTTTGTTATTTCCATTTTAAAAGACAGGCCGTAATTCGGCTGAGTGTTCATATGGCACTTGCCTGAAAATAACATTTGCACAGCAGTGCGCTAGGCCCCCTCGGAGATGCGTCGGCATTATCCGAGGGGGTTCGTTTTTTTCGCCTTAAATTCACGGCAACTGCCCGTTTTTGTTGAAACAGCGTGCCCGCAACCGATTTTTTCCCCCTTGTAAACCGAATTGAAAACTAAAATGTATAGCGCAACCGCACTCTTTTCTGTATTATTTTGGCAACGGAAGCGAAAACCAACACATCTAAAAAACCAAAAACCGATTAACATAAAAGGAGCGCACAACCATGAAAAAAACAAATACAATCCACTTCGGAATACAGAGAAAGATAGTTTCAAATATGACCACGGAAAGCTGGGAGACAATTCCTCACGTAACATATATGTATGAGCCAGACGTTACAAAGCTTATGCACGAGTATAAAAAATTAAATCTCGATCGTAACCGCGACAGCAAAATAACGCTCAATACCGTAATAATGAAAATCATTACCGAAGGACTTAAAGCAGCACCCGTTATGAATTCTCATATCGAGTTTAACCGTAAGCTTGTACGCGGCAGAGTCGACACATTTGAAGATATAAATATCTCTATGCCGATGATTCTTCCGAACGGTGAAATGATGACCGTAAATCTTCGTGGCTTTGAAAGTAAAAATCTCGACGAAATGACCGACGCCGTAAATGACGTTGCAAGAAGAGCCGAGAATACCGACCTTAATGAGGCTATGTTTGACGTTTCATTGGATAACACCCTTACTGCTCTCAAAAAAGGAAAATTTATGCAGGCTGTATATCGTCTTATCGGGTCTAAAACAGGTAAGCATAAGGTCAAGACCTTAAAGGGCGATGCAAAAAAAGAGTATGAGGCAATTCCCGAAACCGAACGCCTTACAAAGCGTGACATAGAGCAGGGAACCACCACCATTTCAAATCTCGGCTCGCTTTACCGCGAACAGTCCGGCGCCGCCGCCTTACTTGAAATAATACCGCCGCAGGTTACGGCGTTCGGCGTAGGTGCCGTTCAGGATAAGCCTATGGTTATAACAGACAGCTTCGGCAATAAGAGCATTGAAGCGCGCAAGGTGCTCCCTATATGTATAGCATTTGACCACCGCGCGCTCGATTTCGGCGATATTGTTCCGTTCCTTAAGAGGCTTGACGATATATTCGAAAATCCGAAGGTTATACATACTTGGAAAAGTAGCGAAAAAAACAATAAGGTCGCTCGCCTCGACGCCTGATTTTTAACTTTGCTCCCAAATAAACCGGTCCGAAACGGCTCAGCCGCGGAGGATCGGTTTTTTTGTCACTTTTGATGTCTCGTCCGAATAATATGATATCGAAAGGCTGCACAAATAAATTATAAGGAGTAATATCTGTTGAATGAATTTTTGGATTTCTGTGAAAAAGCTATCAAGGCCGAAAGCGCAGACAATTGTTGTCACGTGAAAACGGCAAGCGAGTATCTTGGCGTATCGCCTTTTCCGGAAAATACGGTAACTACAATGGCTTACGTTCCGTTTCAGACCGATACGACAATGTACGATGTCGAAACCGGGTATAAAAACGGTACTGTGTTTTCAAACCTTAACAAGCCGTTCTTAGGGGGAAGATGTATATGAATATGAGAAAGGCTATGCTGTTAAAGCTCGGCTCTCTTCAGTTCTCGCTTTGGGAGTTGCATCTTTATCTCGATACGCATCCCATGGATGCTGCGGCCGAAGCGCGTTATATGGGATACAAAAAAGCCTACGATGAAGTCAGAGCTGAATTTACAAAGAAATACGGCCCGCTGAATCCCTCGGAGGGCAACGGTGAAAAATGGTTGAAATCGCCGTGGCCTTGGGAAAAACAAGAGGAGTGTGTTAAATAATGTTTTCGTATGAAAAAATGCTGCAATATCCGGTAAATATAAAAAATCCAAATCCCAAATACGCTCAGATAGTATTAGAGCAGTACGGCGGACCCGACGGTGAGCTCGGTGCTTCGCTTCGCTACCTCTCTCAGCGTTTTTCGATGCCGTATCCGGAGCTTAAAGGACTTCTCACCGACATCGGTACCGAGGAGCTCGGTCACCTCGAAATGATAGGTGCCATAGTTTATCAGCTTACTCGTAATCTTACTCAAGAGCAAATTAAGCAAGGCGGCTTCGACGCATACTTTGTAAATCATACAACGGGGGTGTACCCGGCAGGGGCGAACGGCGTGCCGTTCAATGCGGGTGCCATAGCTTCAAAGGGAGACGTCATAACAAATTTGCATGAGAATATGGCGGCCGAGCAAAAGGCAAGAACTACCTATGACAATATTTTGAGACTTGTTGACGATCCGGATGTGAGAGATGTTATAAAATTCCTGCGCGAGCGCGAGGTGGTACATTATCAGCGTTTCGGCGAGGGTCTCAGAATTGCGACGGACAAAATGAACGAGAAAAATTTCTACGCCTTTAATCCGAGCTTTGATACGGTATGTAACAAAAAAACGCGCTGATTTTGCTTGTTAACGCTCTGCCTTGGAGCGGATTTTCTGCAAACGGCGCGGTCACGTTCGTAAAAAAATAAAGCAAAGACCGTTCCTAATCAGGGACGGTCTTTAATATGTACATAAATACGGACATTTGTTGCGTTCGAACACAATGCGCGGTTTACACCCGTTATTTTTTATGATAAAATGACAATAGTGCAGTTTTTAATTTGCGCGGCACTGTGGTGATGACATTTCAGGCTTAATCCGGGAAAAATAAAAAGACCTGCAAAAGCAGGTCTCAACTCACACACTGTGATGTTGCCAAAGCAACGGTTAGAATAAATTTTTATTTGAACTCGTAGTGTAATCTCGGTACTGAGATTGTCTACATCATAACATCTTGTTTAGGCTTTGTCAATATATTTTTTTAAAGGAGCTTTTTTTATGGGTAACAAATTGCGGAATGTGGATGATTATTATTTAGGACTTGACATCGGCACCGAGTCCGTCGGCTGGGCAGTAACCGATAAGGACTATGTCATTCCGAAGTTCAAAGGCAACGCCATGTGGGGCGTACATCTTTTTGACGAGGGAGAGACCTCGGTGAAGCGCAGAGGCTTCAGAAGCGCAAGAAGACGCACTCAGCGAAAAAGGGAGCGCTTAGCCTTGCTGGAAGCACTCTTTGATGAAGAAATTTGCAAAAAGGACTGCACCTTTTTCAGACGTTTACACGAGAGCGACTTGTGGCCGGAGGACAAGTCCGGCGACGATAAATACGCTGTTTTTGCAGACGAAAATTATACCGATAAGGATTTCCACAAGGAATATCCCACGATATATCACCTGAGATACGAGCTTATTAAAAATAAAGAGCCGCACGATGTGAGACTTGTCTTTTTGGCTCTTCACCATATTATCAAAAACAGGGGGCATTTTCTCTTTGATTCCCTGTCATCGGCTGAGGACTTTAATTCGGCATATGAAACTATGCGCTCTTATCTCAGTGATAACGAGATACAGCTTAATTGCTCCGATATTGAGCAATTTAAAGCTATATTAAAGGACAGGCGTCAGGGTAAAATAGAAAAGACGAAGAATCTTGCCTCGCTTTTCGGTATAACAAAAAAATCCGATCCCGTTTCTTACGCCGTAATGGCGGTTTTAAGCGGCTCGACTGTTAAAATGTGTGATTTGTTTGGCGATGATGAACTAAAAACCGTAGAGAAAAACAATATATCTTTTGCAAGCGGCTATGAAGAAAACGAAGAAATATACGCGTCCGTTTTAGGCGATCGCTTTGAGCTTGTCAAAATTTTAAAGGCTGTATATGATTGGGCCGTACTCGCCGATATTTTGGACGGCAAGAAGTATATCTCCGAGGCAAAGGTCGCCGTATATGAAAAACATAAAAATGATTTAAAAACGCTTAAAAAATATGTCAAAACTTATTTACCGGAAAAGTATAACGAGATATTTAAAATAAGCGACGGCAAAAAAGACAATTATGTGGCGTATTCCGGTCACATTAAGGAAAGCGGCAAAACAGGCGAGCTTAAAAAGACCTGTAATTCCGTGAGTTTTTGCGCTTATCTTAAAAAGACGCTCGGCAAAAACGCCGATTTGTCATATAAGGAAATGTTTGACGAAATTGAGAATAAGACCTTTATGCCGAAGCAGGTGACAAAGAGCAACGGCGTAGTTCCGATGCAGGTAAATGAGGAAGAGCTTAAAGCAATTTTGGATAATGCCAAGGATTATTTGCCGTTTTTAAATTCGTGCGATGAAAACGGTGTTTCCGTATACGATAAAATTATCAAAATATTTGAGTATCGCATTCCGTATTATGTCGGGCCGCTTAATACTCATACTGAAAACAGCTGGCTTAAAAGAAAAGACGGCGTAAAAATATATCCGTGGAACTTTGACGACGTTGTTGATATTGACTCTTCGGCTGAGAAATTCATAAACAACCTCACAAGTAAATGCACATATTTGCCGGAGTGTGACGTTATTCCCAAATGCTCTCTTCTCTATTCGAAATTCACCGTTCTCAACGAGATAAACAATCTCAAGCTGAACGGCGAGGATATACCCGTCGAATTAAAGCAGGGGATTTATAACGATTTGTTTATGACTCACCGCAAGGTTACCGTAAAGCAAATTAAGGACTATCTCAAGGCAAGAGGCTGTTATGATAATAACGACGTATTGAGCGGAATAGATACAACCGTAAAATCCTCATTGAAGTCTTATTTTGATTTTAAGGATTTTGAGAGCCTGACCTTTGATGACAAGGAGAGTATTATTGCGTCATCGGTAATTTTCGGCGACGATAAAAAATTACTCAAGAAAAGGCTGAAAAAGCTTTTCCCTGAAAAGCTGACGGATGAAGACATCAAAAAAATATGCAAGCTTAAGTACACCGGCTGGAGCCGCCTGTCAAAGGAGTTTTTGTGCGATGTCGAGTTTACATATAAAAAGACCGGCGAGGTTATGAATGTCATCACGGCTCTTTGGGAAACGAATTACAATTTGATGCAGATTTTATATTCCGAAGATTTCTGCTGTGACGGCGATGAAAAAAAGAATTTAAATGACAAGCTTGATGAGCTCAGCTATACAGGCGATCAGCATTCTCTGCGAAAGGCTGTTGACGCGCTTTACGTTTCTCCGAAGGTTAAGCGGCCGATATTGCGTGCGTTGCTGATTGCAAAGGAAATAGAAAAGATACAGGAAAGGCCTCCGAAGAAGATATTCGTAGAGGTTGCAAGAGGTATTGATAACAGAGAGGAAAGACACAGGGCCTCAAGAAAAAAAAGGCTTATGGAATTATACAAAAACTGTAAAAAGGAAGCCGAAAAATTCTGCCCGTATTTCGATGCCCTGAGTAAAAAGCTGAGTGATGAAGACGAGTCAAAGCTCAGAAGTGACAAGCTTTATTTCTATTATATTCAGCTCGGCCATTGTATGTATACGGGTGAGGAAATATCCCTCGGCGAGCTGATGAACGGTAACGGCCGCTTTGATATTGACCATATTTATCCTCGGTCGAAGATAAAGGATGACAGCCTTACAAACAAAGTCCTTGTCAATAAAACAGTAAATAACAATAAAACCAATGTTTATCCCATTGATGCGGCTATACAGAGCAAAATGAGTCCGTATTGGCAGATGCTTCGTAGCAGCGGACTGATAAGCGAGGAAACCTATAAGCGTCTTACCCGTAAAACGCCGCTTACCGATGATGAGCTCTCCGCGTTTGTGTCAAGGCAGCTCACCGAAACTCAGCAGTCTACAAAGGCCGTTGCGCATATATTGGAGCAGCTGTACCCGAAGCCGAAAACCGAAATAGTCTATGTTAAAGCGGCTTTGGTTCACGCCTTCAGGCAAAGCAACGATATGCTCAAGTGCCGTGAGGTGAACGATTTGCATCACGCAAAGGATGCTTACCTCAATATTGTTGTCGGCAATGCATACAATGTAAAGGTCACTCATAATAAGGTGAATTTCATAAAAGGATTGCAAAACAACGATAAAGGATATACCGTAAACCCCGAAAAATTTTTCAGCCACGATATACCCGGCGCGTGGTCGGTTAAGGACAGTATGAATACCGTCCGCAGATTTATGAATAAGAACAACATTCGCTATACAAGGTTCCCGCGCAAAAAGCAAGGAGGACTGTTTAAAATCAATCCTTTGAAAAAAGGAAACGGGCAGGTTCCGCTGAAGGCTTCGGGCGCAAGAAGCTGTATTAAAAAATACGGCGGATACGATAAAGCGACCTCGGCATATTTTTCGTATGTGGAGTATACCGACAAAAAGGGCAAAGCCGTGCGTCAGATGTTCCCCGTCAATCTGTATGAGGTGAAAGAATATGAAGCCGATATGCAGGGCTTTGTTACAAGCCGTATAGCCGAAGCTTCAAACGTAAAAATTCTGATTCCCTGCGTTAAATATGACGCCTGCATATCCTTTGACGGCTGCAGAATGTTTATAACCAAAAAGGCCGGAAATCAGATAGGATATAAGCCCGGAATACAGCTTGTTTTGGGGTATAAATATGAAAAGTATATAAGAAATATCACAAATTACCTGACAAAGCATAAGGACAGGGAGATTATTCCGAGGGACAATATTTCAGCAGAAGAAAATACTGAGCTTTACGATGTTTTAACGGGTAAAATGCTAAATACGGTTTTGAGCGTAAGATTCAGCGGCATCGGTAAAAAGCTCGAAAAACGCCGTGAAAAATTTGTGCTCTGCTCACCGGAGGAGCAATGCTACGTCTTAAATGAAATCCTGAAAATCCTTCACGCCAATGTATTGTTGGGAGACCTTAGACTTATAGGAGAAAGTCCTAATGCGGGCGCGATGTTAACTAATGCCAAGTTCTCCGAAATTAAAGACGTTCATAGCATAAAGTTAATCAATCAGTCGGTAACGGGCCTTTTTGAGCAGGAAATCGACCTGCTGAAATAAGGGGGATTGTTATGGGCTGGCGTGTGGTTGTTGTTACAAATCCCTCTAAGCTTGATTATTCCATGGGCTATTTGGCTGTGCGCGATGTCGAAAAAACAACGCGCGTCCACCTAGACGAGATTTCCGTTCTGATAGTCGAGAATACGGCAAGCTCTGTTACTGCGGCGTTGCTCAGCCAATTAACCGAACGAAAAATCAAGGTGATATTCTGCGATGAAAAACGAAATCCGTCCTCGGAGCTCGTCTCGTATTACGGTTGCCATGATTGCAGTCAGAAGCTGAAAACTCAGATATCCTGGGCAGACGATGCCAAAAAACTTGTGTGGACAAGTATAGTTGCCGAAAAAATCAAAAATCAGGCTCTGCTTTTAAAGTATTACGGTCTTGAGCAGTATAAGCTCCTTGAGGGGTACATAAATGAGCTTGAATTCAACGATGAAACAAACCGCGAAGGGCACGCCGCAAAGGTGTATTTCAACGCCCTTTTCGGAAAGAGCTTCAGCAGAAATGACGATGTTCCCGTAAACGCCGCGCTGAATTACGGCTACAGCTTGATTTTGTCATGCGTTAACCGTGAAATAGTTTGCAGCGGTTATTTGACTCAGCTCGGTATATTTCACGATAATATGTTTAACCCTTTTAATTTGGGCTGCGATTTAATGGAGCCGTTTCGCCCGATAGTCGATTTTTGTGTAAAATCCATGATGCCCAAGGAATTCGGCAAGGAGCAGAAGAGCACTCTGATAGGCTTACTGAATAAGGAATTCGTAGTGGACGGCAAGGCTAATACGCTTATGAATGTAATAAAGCTCTATGTAAAAAGCGTATTTGTCGCAATAGAGCAAAATGACGCTTCGCTTGTGAAGCTTGCGGAAGTGAAGTATGAGTTATAGATTTATGAGAGTAATTGTATTTTTTGATTTACCGACAACTACCAAGAGCGAACGGCGCGAATATGCAAAATTTCGTAAATTCTTGATTAAAAGCGGATTTATGATGATGCAGGAATCGGTTTATTCAAAAATTGCGCTTAACCAAAATGTCGCAACGGGTATTTGCGATTCGGTAAAAAAGCAGAAACCGCCGTCGGGTCTTGTGCAAATGCTTACTGTTACCGAAAAGCAGTTCGCCAAAATGGAAATGATTGTCGGCAAAAGCCACAGCAGTGTTGTGGATTCGGACGAAAGGCTGTTGATATTATGAGGGCTAAGTTTTCGTATATTGATGATTGCATAAAAATAGGCGAGGGAATATTTCCGGTTCTCGTAATAGAAAACAAAAAGCTTTACAGAGGCGTGCTGTCGTCATTCTTAAATTCGTGCGAGGAAGATTATTTTGTCTTTTCCGAGGATTTTAAACCGTTTGAGTTTTCCAGGGACGGGTGCTTTATATCCGAACCGATTTTTGTCGATATGAACAGCAGAAAGCTCCTCGGCAAGCTTGACGGCTATATGCAGCAGACCGCAAATGACGAGTTCGCCGAGGATACAACCGAGGTAAAGGCAGTGGTAGCAAGGCTTGCCGATAAGCTTAAAGCGTTTTGCGATTTCGATTGTGAATATTCCGATGAAACGGACACCTCAGCAATAATAAAGCTAATGGGCTTCAGGTTTTCGGCGGAGTCTTCTTCGCTCTTGGAATGCTTTGTAAATTATTTGAAATTATCGGCAAAGTATCTCAAGACGAAGGTTTTTGTTGCCGCCAATATTTGTCTTTACTTTTCGCCGGATGAAATATCAGAGCTGTTAAAGGCTTTAGCTCTTGAGCATATCAATTTTTTAATGCTTGAGAATTCGGAGCCGCAAAGGCTCTGCGACGGCGAAAAACTGTATGTTGTCGACAATGACCTTTGCGTTATTGACGACGGAGATACTTAGATAGTATAATAAATGTACCTTATGTTATTACCCTGTGCATTGTAGTGGCGCAGTTTATTTGAGGTTTGAGAGTAGTGTAATTTCATAAGGTACTGAAACGAAAAAGAAAGCACTTGTAAAACCAATTTAGTTTGAGAGTAGTGTAATTTCATAAGGTACTGAAACAAGTGTTGCGCTACACTACGTCAAGGGTGTGTTTGAGAGTAGTGTAATTTCATAAGGTACTGAAACAAGAGGGTTACTCGCGATAGTTGTTACAAGAGTTTGAGAGTAGTGTAATTTCATAAGGTACTGAAACTTAGGAGTTTTTGTAATTACAGTTTTAATGTTTGAGAGTAGTGTAATTTCATAAGGTACTGAAACCAATTTAAGCAGTTGTATCAAGAATATATAGTTTGAGAGTAGTGTAATTTCATAAGGTACTGAAACTGTTACAGCTGTTATAGACGTCCAGTTATTGTTTGAGAGTAGTGTAATTTCATAAGGTACTGAAACTAGAAGTAAATTCAATAACTATTCGGCAGGGTTTGAGAGTAGTGTAATTTCATAAGGTACTGAAACTGCCCGCCAGATTCAGAGCTTTCACCCTCAGTTTGAGAGTAGTGTAATTTCATAAGGTACTGAAACTAATTGTATTTGTGTTATTCACAAGCTGGCGTTTGAGAGTAGTGTAATTTCATAAGGTACTGAAACGAATTAAAAAAGATTAAGCTCTATACGTCTGTTTGAGAGTAGTGTAATTTCATAAGGTACTGAAACATAGCCTTTGCGGTAACGAAAGGGAGTAAAGTTTGAGAGTAGTGTAATTTCATAAGGTACTGAAACTGACCGTTATCGTTATTTGTCAAATTATAGTTTGAGAGTAGTGTAATTTCATAAGGTACTGAAACAAAACAAAACAACAAATAAGGCAAGAACGAGTTTGAGAGTAGTGTAATTTCATAAGGTACTGAAACAGCTAGTAATCCTCTCTTGCTCGTTTCTGTGTTTGAGAGTAGTGTAATTTCATAAGGTACTGAAACAAGAGAGAGCCGAGGGCGTAAACGATGATAGTTTGAGAGTAGTGTAATTTCATAAGGTACTGAAACTATACGCCTCTTTACACTTTCGGCAAGACCGTTTGAGAGTAGTGTAATTTCATAAGGTACTGAAACCATTACTGAAAATGTGACCCAAAGACAAGCGTTTGAGAGTAGTGTAATTTCATAAGGTACTGAAACTCAAAGCAAGAGCAATCTGGTACGACCAGAGTTTGAGAGTAGTGTAATTTCATAAGGTACTGAAACATCGACCTGACTATTAAGCCCGTCATCGGGGTTTGAGAGTAGTGTAATTTCATAAGGTACTGAAACGAGAACGCTTTTCGGAATACATGATCTCCGGTTTGAGAGTAGTGTAATTTCATAAGGTACTGAAACTGCGTCAAAGGTCTGTTCCGTAACATAACGGTTTGAGAGTAGTGTAATTTCATAAGGTACTGAAACGGCATCACCGCTGATGAGAGCGAGGAGCCGGTTTGAGAGTAGTGTAATTTCATAAGGTACTGAAACAGACTATCGTTAACTATATCCATACTCTATGTTTGAGAGTAGTGTAATTTCATAAGGTACTGAAACGGAAAAAATCAACGAGGACGGGCTCGTAGTGTTTGAGAGTAGTGTGATTTCATAAGGTACTGAAACATCAGTCTTATCAGTAAATTCTATATCTTCGTTTGAGAGTAGTGTGATTTCATAAGGTACTGAAACTAGCACCGCCATGACATTTAAGCTCAGTAAGTTTGAGAGTAGTGTGATTTCATAAGGTACTGAAACTCTGCGAGCGACAAGGATATAACGTAGTGGGTTTGAGAGTAGTGTAATTTCATAAGGTACTGAAACAAACATATTTGACGTAGACGCGCTGACTGCGTTTGAGAGTAGTGTAATTTCATAAGGTACTGAAACACGGAGGACAGCCGAGTGTAAAGACTGTAGTTTGAGAGTAGTATAATATCATACGATACTTGCCGATTGTGAGATTGTGAATACAGATATGAAGAAGAAAAACATTGCAATGACCGGGAATTTTATAGTGATGGTATTGCTGATTCTCGGAGTGGCCGCATATTACATATTAAAATGGGCTTTTAAGCTGTTGTGTCTGATAACGGCGGTGATCGTAAGGGCTGTGGGGGATGCTGTCAAAAAGCACAGGAGAAAGAAAGCCAAAAAGGACATTACCGACGTCCCGTTTGTCGATACCGAATTAAATATCGAAGAGACTTCAACAGCTCCGGCGGAAGTGAGCAGGGAGAAATTAGGCTTATTTGATAAGAGAATTTATGACGGCCTGTTTCGCCCCTTGATACGAGAACGCGGAGAAGCATATTGCTCCGACGGCAAAATCAGAGACATTAAAGAAACGGGGACTCATTATTCCTGCATTGTAAAAGGCTCCGCCGACTATAACGTTGAGCTTTCATTCGGAGACAACGACAAAATAGTAAGTATGAGCTGCACATGCCCCTATTATACTGAGAGAAAGCAAAACTGTAAGCACATATATGCACTTTTGTATAAGGTGAAATGCGGCGAAAACAAGCAAAAAATTATTGCGGAGATAAACCGGCAGATAAAAGGCTGTAAAACAATGATTAAAAATGCGGAATGTTATTTAGAAAAAAATAAGCAGCATTTTCCGTCTTCGACTGTTAAGGAGTTTAAACGCTATTCAAGGCTGTATAGCCTAAACGTGCAAGATTACGAAAAAATCCGCTTGAGGAATTTATCGGAGGAAATACTGCTGCGCCGTCTTAGTAGCTTAATTGCCGTTTCCTTTGAGCTAAGGCAAAAAATTAAGAGCACATTAAGCGAAGAAATCGCCGAATCCGATACGGTTGCTCCCGAAGCCTGTGATTTAAGCGAGAACAGAGATGGGCTTATGACCGGGATTGCGAGCCTTATGGTTTTTGATGAGCTGATGACGGATTGTTCCGATGAAAAAGATAACTCCTACGATGAAAAGCTTGAAGCGGAAATGAATTCTTATTGCTTGGAGGATTGGCAAAAGGATTTGGTCAGAAACGGCAGCTATGATGTCTGGAACTTTGATGAGGAGGAGTTGGAGGAGGACGATTACTATTTTGAGGATGACGAATACTATTCGGATGATGGCGAATAAAAGCCCTTGAGCAGAGCATCATTCTCTCTCGGTATATATATTATGTTTCAGCCGTTATTGACTTAGCGGCGAAAGTGTGTTATATTACATACCGATAAAACAACGTATGGATTTTTCCGGTCTTAAAAAGATGTGTTTTCGCCATGCAATTATTCGATTTTTGAGTAATTGCGTGGCGTTTTTAATTGAGAAAATACGCTCGGATTCGAAAGGCAGATGTATTTGTATGAACGAAAAATTTATGAAGGAAAAGCCTGTTTTTCCGCTTATTATGTCTATGGCCACTCCCATGGTAATATCAATGCTCGTCAATTCGCTTTATAATATAGTGGACAGCTTTTTTGTCGCCAAAATAGGTGAGGACGCAATAACCGCTTTGTCGCTTGTCTATCCGGTGCAAAACCTCGTCAATGCGCTTGCAATAGGCTTCGGAGTGGGACTTAATGCCGTTATCGCATTTCACCTCGGCGCAGGTGAAAAAGAGGCAGCCGATACAGCCGCCACACACGGATTTTTGTTCTCAATACTCCACGGCATTATCGCCGCCGCAGTCAGCATTCCGATTATGCGCCCATTCCTTAAAATGTTCACACAGTCCGAAAACGTAATTTCGCTCGGAGTTCGCTATTCAACAATAGTTTTTTCGTTTTCGATTGTAATTATGATAAGCCTTGCATACGAAAAAATCTTTCAGGCTGTCGGCAGAATGAATGCCTCCATGGCAGGACTTATGACGGGCTGTATTGTAAATATCATACTTGACCCGCTTTTGATATTCGGTATAGGCCCATTTCCGAAAATGGGAATTGACGGTGCCGCCCTCGCAACAGGCATAGGGCAGGTGAGTACCCTTTTACTGTATGTAGTTTTGTACGCCGTGAAAAAACCGAGCGTAACCATAAACCGCAGGTATTTAAAACGCAATAAGGCTATAGACCGTAAACTGTACTTTGTGGGTATCCCGGCGGCAATAAATCTTGCGCTGCCGTCACTTCTTGTGTCAAGCCTTAATGCAATGCTTGCTTCGTTTTCACAGATATATGTTGTTGTGCTCGGCGTCTACTATAAGCTTCAGACGTTCTTATACCTCCCCGCTAACGGTATAGTGCAGGGAATGCGACCGATAATCGGTTATAATTACGGTGCCGCCGAGCATAAAAGAGTAAAAAAAATTTACGATATAACTCTTGTGCTGACGGCAGGCATAATGTTATTCGGTACTGTGCTGTGCCTTGCGCTGCCGCATAAGCTGATAGGAATGTTCACCGATAATCCCGAAACGATAGACGCAGGCAAAAAGGCACTCAGAATAATCAGTGCCGGGTTTGTTGTTTCGTCAATTTCCGTAACGTCATCCGGAGCTCTTGAGGGACTCGGCAAGGGTGTTGAATCTCTCATAATATCACTTTGCAGATATGCAGTAATAATAATCCCGACAGCTTTTGCATTAACACGGATATTCGGCGCTGACGGTGTTTGGAATGCCTTTTGGATAGCAGAAGCCGTGTCGGCCGTAATTTCCGCCGTTGTTTATAAAAAGGCGGTCGGTAATAAGCTGAATTCACGCAGAGCTGAAAACAACTTTTAATTTGTATATATTGTCTTAAAATAATTGACACCGCTCTCGTTGTGGCATATAATTTGCACATAATGATGTATGTAACGTTTTGGAAGTTTTCCGAGATTTTCATTACTGTGATTTATGCGATAACGTAAGGGGCGATAAAATGAATACGGTAAAATTAAAAACCGAGTGCGGAGATATCGTCGGGCTCGATAACGGCAGCTATGTTGAGTTTCGCGGCATAAAGTATGCCGACGCGGGCAGGTGGGAGTATCCGGTCGTTACCGATAGGTGGGACGGCGTATATGATGCGACCGCTTTCGGCGATTGCTGCTACCAGCACCGCGGTTTTGAGGACGACGCAAAGGTTAACCCGTTTTATCACAGGGAATTCAGGCGCGGTATGAGCTTTACATACAGCGAGGATTGTCAATATCTCAATATCAGCGCGCCCAAAAACGCAAAAAAATGTCCCGTTTTGCTGTATATACACGGCGGTTCTTTTACGGGCGGCAGCTCAAACGAGGGGCATATCAGCGGTAAGGCATATGCCGAAAATGACATTGTTTTTGTCTCTGTGAATTACCGTCTCGGGCCGTACGGCTTTTGTTCTCACCCCGATGTCGCCGATGAAAACGGAGTATGCGGTAATTTCGGCCTTTTTGACCAAGCTGCGGCACTTAAATGGATAAAAAACAACATTTCTTCCTTCGGCGGAGATCCCGACAGAATAACCCTTTTGGGGCAGAGCGCAGGAGCCATGAGCGTAGATGTGCTTCTGTCAAGTCCGCTTACAAGGGATATGGTTTCGGGTGCCGTTATGTTGAGCGGAGCCGCGCTTCAACGAGTTTTGTCACGCCCGCTGTCGCCGCAAAAAATGAAAAAATTCTGGGACGAAATAATCAAAAATGCAGGTAAAACAAGCCTTTCCGAGCTTAGAGATACGGACGCGAAAACCCTTTACTATGCATGGCTTAAGGCGTGCCGCGATGAGGGAATTAAAAGTACACTCTCTTACACGCTTCCGTGTGAAGACGGAAAGCTTCTTACGAAAGATACGTTTAACATAAAAACAATAAGCGCAATGCCGAAAATACTCGGCGTTACAACGGCAGATATGATACCGATAGTTTTAAAGCTGCTTGTGAAAAAGTGGGTGCGAAACGATAAGGGCAGTAAATGCTTTGTCTATCTTTTTGCGCGCAATTTGCCAGGCGATAACTGCGGCGCATGGCATTCGAGTGACTTGCCGTATGTGTTTGCAACTCTCAAAAACGGTTGGCGGCCGTTTACCGATATCGACTATCTCATATCGGAGCAAATGGTGGCGGCAATCAGCGCTTTTGTAAAGTGCGGTGACCCGAATTGCAGGGAAATCCCGACCTGGAAGCCCGGAACGTACAAGGTGATGAATTTTTGCGAAAAGACGCGCCTTGCAGGCTGGAAGACCGCAACGCTTATAAAAAATACACTCTTCAATAAGGGGCCGGTGCTGTAATGAAGTTTTCATATGATTTTAAGCTGTCCGAGCATAGCGGCAGCAGCAGAGTTTATGTTTGCGGCGATATTACGGCGCGAATCGACTTCTTGAGCGGCAGTATGATGCGCGTCGCCTTATTCCGTGACGATTGTAAAATGCTGCCCACCTTTACCGTAGACCCGCAAAACGAATTTCTTACAGAGGGTAGGGATAAGCTGAGCCTTGACGGATTTTCGCTGTTTGCTCCGCAAGTAGATGAAACAGCCGATGGCGAGCGCTTCTCTTTGGGAAATGTCGAAGCAGAGCTTAATACGCACAACTTTGTGCTGAGCTATAAAAAGGACGGCAAGCTTCTTTTTGCCGACAGAGCACCGCTTGCCTATAATTTTCAGAACGAATTCGGAAAGGGTACATATCATTATTTAACGCGCGAAAAGGGCGAAAAAATATACGGTCTCGGCGATAAGAGCGGCAGCGTCAATAAGGCGGGGCGCACCTTTCGCATAGAGACGAGCGACAGTATGGGTTATGATGCGGAAACGTCGGACCCGCTTTATAAGCACGTGCCGTTTTATATGTGTGAAAATTCCGTCGGTTGCTACGGTATCTATTACGATACGTCCGATAGTGCCGTTATGGATTTCGGAAGAGAAATAAATAATTATTATCCCGCTTTCAAGTTCTTCAAAAGCGATGACGATTGTCTTGTTTATTATGTGTTCTTCGGCTCAAAGCTTGAAATTTTAAGGCAGTATTGCTCTCTTTGCGGAAAACAGACCCTGCCTCCGAAATGGAGCTTTGATTACTGTGCCAGCACCATGGCTTATACCGACGCGCCGAATTCCGAAGAACAGTTGTATGGATTTCTCAGAAAGCTTGATACCTTAAATATGAGCTGCAGCGGATTTTATCTGTCCTCAGGCTATACCTCCATCGGCGACTTGCGGTGTGTTTTTAATTGGAATTACGATAAATTCCCGAATCCCGCAAAGTTTATTGAGCGTTTTAACAGGGAGAAAATTCACTTGATACCAAATATCAAGCCTGCCTTTTTGACGTCGCACCCGATGTACAACGAAATAGCCGAAAAAGGGCTTTTTGTAAAGAATGAAGACGGCACACCGTTTGTAACCGAGTTTTGGGACGGTATGGGCAGTTACATTGATTTTACTCTGCCCGATGGTTTTAAGTTTTGGCACGACAATGTTGCGGCAAAGCTTCTGGACTACGGAATAGACGCCACTTGGAACGATAACAACGAATTTGATATAAAAGATACCGACGCTGTGGCAAACGGCTTTAAAGACGGTAGCGTAAAGGCGAGCAGAATAAGACCGATACTCACGTATCTTATGGTCGCCTCCTCGTACTCTGCGCAAACAGAAAAATATCCGGGCAAAAGACCGTTTTTATCGACACGAAGCGGCAGCAGTGCCGTAAGACGTCTTGCAACCACCTGGTCGGGTGACAATTTTACATCATTTCATGACCTGCGTTATTGCCATTACATAGGTATGACGCTGTCTTTGTCGGGATTTTTCTTCTACGGGCATGATCTCGGCGGTTTTTCGGGCGATATGCCGTCACGTGAGCTGCTTTTAAGATGGATGCAGCACGGCATTTTCGAGCCCAGATTTACAATACATTCGTGGAATTCGGACGGCTCCGCAACTATGCCGTGGAGCTATCCCGATGCCATTCCTGCCGCACGAAAAATAATGGCGGAAAGAAAAAAACTCATTCCGTATCTTTATAATTCCGCCTTTTTATCTGTCGAAAACGATGTGCCGATGACAGCTCCGCTGTTACTCTACTATGGTGACAAAGAGATAGACTGCGACAGCACATCGTTCTTCGTGGGCAGAGATATTCTTGCCGCGTGTATTCTCGATGAAGGAGAGAGCGAAACCGAGGTTTATCTCCCCAAAAACGAAATTTGGTATTTAAACGATAAAGTATACGACGGCGGTACGTCCGTAATACTGAATATTCCGTCGGACGGTGAGGTTCCGTATTTTGTGCGAGGCGGAAGCGTTATAGCCACCGATGAGGGGGAGTACGGGTTCAAATCCTCGGAAAAATTAAGGCTTACCGTGTATCCGTTAAGGAGCGGCAGCTTTAAATCGGAATTCTTTACAGATGACGGCGAGAGCTTTGCGTATAAAACCGGCGATTGCGTTCACTTGCTGTTCACCGTGGATTGCGACAGCGAGTATGTCAGAGTCCGTATCGAGAATATCGGTGAAAAATCATTTACCCCGGATATTGTGCTTTGCGACGCCGACGACAGAATACTGACGGTAGAATAATACATTGTAAA